>WBZU01000013.1_pt1 | contig 282999 bp, 265 predicted proteins | sample 5204311 | NCBI WGS metagenome assembly WBZU01 (sample SAMN12344359, study PRJNA552823) | activated sludge metagenome | biome: Activated sludge suspended growth; feature: Nitrification reactor; material: Wastewater; isolation source: activated sludge from nitrification reactor of wastewater...
CGATCGACTACACGCTGCTCGTCACGCGCTATCGAGAAGAAGTGGCCGGAGGGTTGTCGAGACCGGAGGCCATCCACCGCGCGATGGCGACCGCGGGACGCACAGTGACGTTCTCGGCCATCATCGTCGGACTGTCGCTCTCGGGGCTGATGATCTTCCCGATGTACTTCCTGCGCTCGTTCGCCTACGCCGGGCTGGCCGTCGTCGCTATCGCCTTGCTGGGCTCACTGGTCATCACCCCGGCGTTGCTCGCGGTCCTCGGTGACCGGATCGATTCGTTGGACCTGCGCAAACCGGTGCGCCGCCTGTTCGGCCGACCGGTGCGATCCTTTGTCCCGGTCGAGGAGTCATGGTGGTACCGCTTCGTGCAGTGGGTGCTCAAACGCGCCGCGCCGGTCGCCGTTCTCACCACACTGGTCTTGCTGATCCTGGGTGCTCCGTTCCTGTCGATCAAGATGGGCTTCCCCGACGACCGGGTCCTGCCCTCGTCGTCGTCAGCACGCGCGGCGATGAACGAGATTCGCGACGACTACGCCCACAAGCTCGGCAACGAGGTCACTGTCGTCGTCACCGGGTCGTCGCGCGAGGCCGTCGACGCCTACGCCGAGCGGCTTTCCGCGGTCGCCGGCGTCGGGGCGGTCACCAGCCCCGACGCGGTGTTCTCCAACGGGCGCGCAGTAGCGCCCCGCCAGTCCACGGACTACCGCGGTGACAATCGCGTGCTCACCGTCGCCAACGATGCCGATCCACTCGCATCGTCGGGCAAGGACCTGCTGAGCAGTCTGCGCGACGTCGAGAAACCCGCCGGTGCCGACGCCAAGTTCGCGGGAATCGCCGCGTCGACCGAGGACGCGGTGAGCTCGATGCTCAAGCACATCCCGTGGGTGCTGCTGTGGATCGCGGTCACCACGTTCATTCTGTTGTTCCTCTTCACCGGCAGCATCGTGCTGCCACTCAAGGCGCTGGTGCTTAATCTGCTGTCGCTCTCGGCAGCGTTCGGCGCGCTGGTCTGGATCTTCCAGTGGGGCCACTTCGGCGCATTGGGGACGACATCGACCGGGTTCATTGTCGCGTCCATCCCGATGCTCATGTTCTGCGTCGCGTTCGGACTCTCGATGGACTACGAGGTGTTCCTCCTTGGCCGCATCCGCGAGGAATGGCTCAAGTCCGGGCGGACGCGCGCCGACAGCGACCACGCCGTCGCGTTCGGCCTCGCGAGCACGGGTCGGGTGATCACCGCCGCGGCACTGCTGATGGCAATCGTGTTCGGCGCGATGATCTCCTCGCAGGTCTCGTTCATGCGCATGTTCGGCCTCGGCCTGACCATTGCGGTGCTGATGGATGCGACGATGATCCGCATGCTGCTGGTACCGGCGTTCATGCGGCTGGCGGGGAGGTTCAACTGGTGGGCGCCGGCACCGCTGCGAAAGCTGCACGACAAGATCGGGCTGTCGGAATCGTGAGGGTCCGGGCATGATGGCGCCGCGCCCCCGGTCCTCGCGCGGATCGGGAGAGCAGCTGCGGGGCGAGATCATCGACGCCGCGATGGTGCTGTTGGCGGAGCACGACAGTGCCGACGCGGTGTCGGTGCGCGCCGTCGCCGAGGCCGTCGGGGTGACGCCGCCGGCGATCTACCTGCACTTCGCCGACAAGGAAGCGCTACTCGACTCGGTTTGCGGCCGATACTTCGAGCGGCTCGATGTTGCGCTCGGCGACGCGGAGGACCAGCATGAGCACCCGTTGGACCGGACCCTGGCCATGGGGATGACCTACGTGCGGTTCGCGCTGGACAACCCGGCGGTGTACCGGTTCGCCTTCGGCAACCCCGGTGACGACGGGACGCCGATGGTCGACGAGGCCCTGCAGACCACGGCGTTCGGACGGCTCGCCGGTGCCGTCGGATCACTCGTCGACCTCGGCTGGTTCCCGCCGGGCCCGCCCGGTCACGACGACGTGAGCGTCCTACAGATGGCGATGCAGATGTGGACGGTCGCGCACGGCGTCGCGTCGCTGATGATCGCCAAACCGGCATTGCCGTGGGGCGACGATCTTCAGGTCGCCGAATCTGTCCTGCGTGCGGCGTGTCTCGGCAACGCGCTGCTGCCAGCCGTCGGCGAGAAGGCCGACGGCGCGGACTTCGTGGCGTTTGTCCGCGACACCCGCGCTGCCCACCGTGAACACGCGGAATAGTCAAGAAAAGGTAAAGTTGGAACTGTCCGGCGCCCTCAAGCGTTGCACGTAATGATGGAGCCACCGAGCTTCCCGACAACCTACTAAGGAGCCTGCTGTGCGAGAGTCCAGCAACCCCGTGATGCGCGGCGTGGTCCGCGATAACGAGAAAGCCGCGCCGTATGCCGGCTTCGGCCAGATGGCGGCCGGCGCGCAGAGCGTCATCCTCGATGCGAACGGACAGCCGACCTACGCACCGGCGCCCGCCGGTCGCGCACTCACCATTGATGACGTCGTCACCAAGACCGGCATCACGCTGGGCGTGCTGACGGCCGTCGCGATCGCGGCCTACGCCCTCATCCAGACCAACGAGGCGCTGGCGATGCCGCTGTGGCTCGTCGGCATGATCGGCGGTCTCGTCCTGGTCCTCGTCGCCTCCTTCGGGCGCAAGCAGGACAACCCGGCGATCGTGCTCGGCTACGCCGCCTTCGAGGGCCTGTTCGTCGGCGCGATCTCCCACATCTTCGCCAACGTCGTCGTCGGCGGCGAGGATGCCGGACTTCTGATCGGCCAGGCGGTCCTCGCCACGTTCGGCGTGTTCTTCGGCATGCTCATCGTGTACAAGACCGGCGCGATCCGGGTCACGCCGCGGTTCACCCGCATGCTGATCGCCGGCATCATCGGCGTCGTCGTCCTGATGCTCGGCAACTTCGTGATCAGCCTGTTCACCGGTGAGCCGGGTGCGCTGCGCGACGGCGGCACGGTCGCGATCATCTTCTCGCTCGTCTGCATCGGCCTGGCGGCCTTCAGCTTCCTGATCGACTTCGACCAGGCCGACCGCCTCATCCACGCCGGCGCTCCGTCGAAGGCGGCGTGGGGCGTGGCCCTGGGCCTGACCGTCACCCTGGTCTGGCTCTACGTCGAGATCCTGCGCCTGCTGAGCTACTTCCAGAGCGACTAGCAATTGGCAAGAGAGCGGCCCCGAGGAGAAATCCTCGGGGCCGCTCTCGTAGGTCGAGCAGATCAGCTCAGGCGCTCGAGCACCATTGCCATGCCCTGGCCACCGCCGACGCACATCGTCTCGATGCCGAATGTGCCGTCGTGGGTCTGCAGGTTGTTCAGCAGCGTCGTGGTGATACGAGCGCCGGTCATGCCGAACGGGTGGCCGATCGCGATCGCGCCGCCGGAGACGTTCAGCTTGTCGTGGTCGATGCCGAGCTCCGCCGCGGACCCGAGTACCTGGACGGCGAACGCCTCGTTGATCTCGAACAGGTCGATGTCGGAGATCGACATCCCGGCGGTCCGCAGAACCTTGCGCACGGCCTGGATCGGGCCGAGACCCATGATCTCCGGCGAGAGTCCGGTGGCCGCGGTCGCGACGATGCGCGCGAGCGGAGTCAGGCCCAGCTCCTTGGCCTTGGTATCGCTCATGATGACCAGTGCGGCGGCACCGTCGTTGAGCGGGCAGGCGTTACCGGCGGTGACGGTGCCGTCGGGGCGGAACACCGGCTGCAACTGCGAGATCTTCTCGTAGGTGGTGCCGGCGCGAGGGCCGTCGTCGGCGGTCACCTTGGTGCCGTCGGCCAGCGTGATGGGGTCGATCTCGCGGGCGAAGAAGCCGTTGGCGATGGCCTCTTCGGTGCGGTTCTGGCTACGCACGCCCCAACGGTCCTGGTCTTCGCGGGAGATACCGGTGTAGGTGACGACGTTCTCGGCGGTCTGGCCCATCGCGATATACACGTCGGGCAACAGGCCGTCTTCGCGCGGGTCGTGCCACTTGGTGCCGCCCTGCGCGTCCTTCTCCGTGCGGGCCTGCGCCTCGTCGAACGCGGGGTTCTTCGAGTTGGGCGCGCCGTCGGCGCCGCCGGAGATCCCGAAGGAGGAGACGCTCTCACAACCACCGGAGATGAACACGTCACCCTCGCCGGCCTTGATGGCGTGCAACGCCATGCGCGTGGTCTGCAGCGACGACGAGCAGTAGCGGTTGACGGTCACGCCGGGCACGTGGTCGAGGCCGAGCTCGACGCCGATGACGCGGGCGATGTTGTATCCGCCCTGGCCGCCGGGCTGGCCGATGCCCCAGTGGATGTCGTCGATGTCGGCGACGTCGAGCTGGGGGACCTTTCCGAGCGCGGTGGCGACCATCTGGCGGCTCAGCTCGTCGGGACGGACGTCTTTGAGGGACCCCTTCCCGGCACGGCCGATGGGGGAGCGGGCATGGGCGACGATGACTGCTTCAGGCATGTCGGTCACCCTACTCCGGCGGCTTCAGTGCGCGGCAGGAGACGGCAGCAATCGGCGGATGCGGTTGATGAGGCGGCGCGACTCGACCGCTTCGGACACCTCGGGTGGGGTCGGCAGTGGGCCGCCCCACTCGCCGACGGCGTCGAGCACCTCGGGCAACAGGATGCTCGCGGCAAGCGCGTACCCGGCCGCGGACGGGTGGTAGTTGTCGGGGGAGAACATGTGCTCGGGACGGGCCAGGAACTCCTTGGCGAGCACGTCGGCCATCGGGACCGCTCGACCGCCGTGCGCGCGCACCGCAGAGCGCTGGGCTGCGGCGAGTCGCAGGCTGTACTGCCGGATCACCCAGCGCAGTGGCTGCGGAATCGCTGTCACCACGCCGAGGTCGGGACACGTTCCGACGACGACTTTCGAGCCGGCGTCGACGAGGAGTTGCACGGCGTCGCCGAGGCGTCGCGCCGACAACCGGATCCGGTTCACCGCGGTGACGTCGTTACCTCCGACGAGGATGACGGCCACGTCGGGACGCGACCGTGTGATCAGCGACGCGTGGATCTGGGCGGCCAGACCCTTCGACGTCGCGCCGACCATGGCCTTGTTGCTGTAGCGCACCGCCTTGCCGGTTTCGCGGACCAGGTTGCGCACGATCTGCACGCCCGGCGTCTCTTCGGCGGTGTCGACGCCGAGCCCGGCGGCCGTCGAATCCCCGTACATCGCCAGGTGCAGGTCGACGTCGATCTCGCGCGAGTACGGCACCGGCCCGCGGCCGTCGGGGTAGTAGACGCCGTCGCCGTTGGGCGGGCTGTCAGTTCGGCGCGGGATGATTCTTCGGGCGTGGGCGGCCTGCGAATTCAAGTAGCGGTACGCGGCGTACGAGGCGGCGGCACTCGCGCCCGCGGCGACGACGGTGGCCTCCACGTCGCGCAGGATCCGATCGGCCTTCTCGTCGGGGTTCGCGGACGGCACGAGACCAACTCTACTGGGTTGGACCCAGCGTGACCGGCAACCACGGGGCCCGTGCGTCACCAGGCGGATCGAGTGCGACCATAGAGGTATGCGCATCGCCAATCATGTGATCGACCTGGTCGGCAACACGCCGCTGGTGAAGCTCAACTCGGTTACCGAACCGGGTTCGGGAACCGTGGCCGCCAAGATCGAGTACCTCAACCCGGGCGGCAGTTCCAAGGACCGGATTGCGGTCAAGATGGTCGACGCCGCCGAGGAGGCGGGGCTGCTCAAGCCGGGCGGGACCATCGTCGAGCCGACGTCGGGCAACACCGGCATCGGCCTGGCGCTGGTGGCCCAGCAGCGCGGCTACAAGTGTGTGTTCGTCTGTCCGGACAAGGTCGGCGAGGACAAGCGCAATGTGCTGCGCGCCTACGGCGCCGAGGTAGTCGTATGCCCGACCGCCGTCGCACCCGAGCACCCCGACAGCTACTACAACGTCTCCGACCGCCTCACCCGCGAGATTCCCGGCGCGTGGAAGCCCAACCAGTACTCCAACCCGGCCGGCCCGGCGAGCCATTACGAGACCACCGGCCCGGAGATCTGGCGCGACACCGACGGCAAGATCACCCACTTCGTCGCCGGCGTCGGCACGGGCGGCACGATCACCGGCACCGGCCGCTACCTCAAGGACGTTTCGGGCGGCGCAGTCAAGGTCGTGGGCGTCGACCCGGAGGGCTCGGTCTACTCCGGCGGGACGGGCCGCCCGTACCTCGTCGAGGGCGTCGGCGAGGACTTCTGGCCCGAGGCCTACGACCCGACGGTGCCCGACGAGATCATTGCCGTATCCGACGCCGACTCCTTCGAGATGACACGACGCCTGGCCCGCGAGGAGGGCCTGCTCGTCGGCGGATCGTGCGGCATGGCCGTCGTCGCGGCACTGGAGGTCGCCAAGCGCGAGGGCCCTGACTCGCTGGTCGTCGTGCTGCTGCCCGACGGCGGACGCGGATACCTGGGCAAGATCTTCAACGACGAGTGGATGAGCAGCTACGGCTTCTTGCGCTCGTCGCTCGACGGCGCCGACGCGGCCGAGCCCACCGTCGGCGATGTGCTGCGCGGCAAGAGCGGCGGCCTTCCCGACCTCGTGCACACGCACCCGCAGGAGACGCTGCGCGACGCCATCGAGATCCTGCGTGAATACGGGGTCTCCCAGATGCCCGTCGTCGGCGCCGAGCCGCCCATCATGGCCGGCGAGATCGCCGGTGCGGTGACCGAACGAGACCTGCTCTCGGCCGTGTTCTCCGGGCGGGCCGGCCTGGCCGACCCGGTGTCGAAGTTCATGGGCGAGGCCTTCCCGCTGATCGGCGCCGGTGAACCGGTGTCCGCGGCGACCAACGAGCTCAGCAAAGTCGACGCACTGATGGTCGTCGAGGACGGCAAGCCCATCGGCGTCATCACCCGCCACGACCTGTTGGCGTTTGTGAGCCTGCACCCCAACGTCGGAGGAAAAGAATGAGTGACGATCCCAACCAGGGATTCTCCACGCGCGCGATCCACGCCGGGTACGAGCCCGACCCGCTGACCGGTGCGGTCAACGTCCCGATCTACGCCAGCTCGACATTCGCCCAGGACGGGGTCGGCGGGTTGCGCGACGGTTTCGAGTACGCCCGCACCGGCAACCCGACGCGCCGCGCGCTGGAAGCCAACATGGCCGCGCTCGAAGGTGGGCGGTACGGCCGCGCGTTCTCGTCGGGCATGGCCGCCACCGATGCGCTGCTGCGCGCGACACTGCGCCCAGGCGACCACCTGGTGATCCCCAACGACGCCTACGGCGGCACGTTCCGGCTCATCGACAAGGTGTTCTCGCAATGGGGGATCACCTACTCGGTGGCCGCGGTCAACGACGTCGACGCGGTGCGCGCCGCGATCACGCCGCAGACCAAGCTGGTGTGGGTCGAGACGCCGACCAACCCGCTGCTCAACATCGGCGACATCGAGGCGATCGCTGCGGTCGCCCACGACGCGGGCACCAAGCTCGTCGTCGACAACACGTTTGCGTCGTCGTATCTGCAGCAGCCGTTGGCGCTGGGCGCCGACGTCGTCCTGCATTCGACGACCAAGTACCTCGGCGGGCACTCCGACGTCGTCGGCGGGATCCTGGTCACCGACTCCGCCGAGCTCGACGAGGCGATCGCTTTCCTGCAGAACGGTGCGGGTGCGGTGCCCGGCCCGTTCGACGTCTATCTAACGCTGCGCGGCATCAAGACGCTGGCGGTGCGGATGGACCGCCACTCCGACAACGCCGAGGCGGTCGTCGAGTTCCTCTCGGCGCACCCGGGCATCGAGAAAGTCCTGTACCCGGGCTTGGACGGCCATCCTGGCCATGCCGCGGCGGCCAAGCAGATGCGGCGCTACGGCGGCATGGTGTCGGTGCTCGTCGCCGGCGGGCGCCAGGGGGCGTTGGACCTGTGCGCCGGGACCAAGGTGTTCACCCTGGCCGAGTCCCTGGGCGGCATCGAATCGCTGATCGAGCACCCCGGCGCGATGACACACGCGTCGACGGCGGGTTCGCTGCTGGAGGTGCCCGACAACCTGGTGCGCCTGTCGGTCGGGATCGAGGACGCCGACGACCTCATCGCCGACTTGAAGCAGGCGTTGGGCTAGCGACCTCTGGTGGTCGAGGAGTCTGCCTTCTCGGTCGGGCGCGGTCGACGGGACCGGCGCGCAATAGTCGGCGTGGGCCTTTGGCTGATCGCGATGACCTATTGGTTCCTTCGGCCGAATCTGTGGGTCCTCGACCTAATCGTCATCCCGTTGGTGTGGCTTGTGTCCTTGGCGGGAATCGCGCTGCTCGGGTCCAGCACGATCCGTGCGCGCTCGGCGGCCGGGGCAGTGGTGGTTGCGCTCGTCGTCGCGATCACCGTCGTCGTCGGGAGCTGGTGGCAGGTGTCATCGCGCGGGTGGTTCGCCGTCAATCGGTTGATGTTCGAGAAGGCAGCAACGGTGGATCCGGGTACCGACTACTACGGAAATCGGCTGCCACTGCCACTGCGGTATCTCAGCGTCGGCGGCCGGGTGTCGTCGGGCGTTGGTCCGCTCCGCGACACCCGATTCTTCCCGCAGTGGGTGGGCGTCCCCGACGACGCCGGCGGCTATCTGTATCGGCCGTCGGGCTCACCGGAGGGCTTCGACATGTACGGGCAACTGTGCGAGGACCCGGCGTCCCTCGGTGGCGGTTGGTGGACGTGCGGGCTCAAGTGAGGACCTGTCAGGTCAGCTGAAGTGCTTGACCGTGTCGCGCTTGACGCTGCCGAACGCGGCCGCGGAGATCGGCGTCGAGAGAAACGACGGCAGTGCGACGCCACTGGTCCGCATGGCGAACTTCCACACGATGCGGCTGCGGCCACCGGGCGAAGGCGTCACCTCGGTGAACTCGCCGAACTGCTTGAGTCCGGGACGCGAGGAGATCTTGGCGTAGAAGGCGTGTCGATAGACGTGCTTGGCGGGGTCTTCGTCCCAGATGAAGAACTGCTCGTTGAGCGTTATCGCTCCGGCGGCGAGGACGGCGGTGCGCGTCGTCTTCTCGTCGTAGGGCTCGGGGCTGGTGTAGGTGACCTTCTTCAGTGCGCGGCACCAGTCCAGCGTGTTCTGCCGGGTGAACTCCGACCAGACGTAGTCCGGTTCGGCGGGGACCTCGACGTCGATGGTGTAGTTCAACGGCGCGGTGTCGAAGAAGGATTCGTCGGTGATCGGTTGCAGTGAGTACGGCATGGCGACGAGTGTATCGGTGCCGCGCGTTTTGATTGCGCGTTAGAGTCTGCTCGAACCGGCGGGTCGGACGGATGGAGACGATGTCATGTGGGTACCTCTTCGGGCGGCGGGAATCCTCTCGGCCGCAACGCTTCTCGCCGTCACAGTCGGGTGCGGCGGTGCGCGGAAGGACGACGCGGACGTATCGACCGTGTACATCGGAACGATCCTCACCGTCGACGCGAAGAACTCCGTCGCGCAGGCAGTCTCGGTGAGCCCGTCCGGGCACATCGTCGCGGTCGGATCGGAGAAGCATGTCCGCGAGGGGCTGCCCGCGGATGTGAAGACTGTCAAGCTGGCCCCGGGCCAGGTGATGGCGCCGGGGTTCGTCGATCCGCACATGCACTTGGGACCGACGATCGTCCAGGACCTGATGGGTACGCACAACATCGCGCCCTGCCTGCCGCCGCCCTATGAGAGCCGGAACCCGCAGCAGTGCGCCCGGGTCGCCGACGTCACGTCGGCGCTCCAATCGATGACGGTGAAGCCGACCGGTGCGCAGAACGCGAGCGAATTCATCCTCGGTATGAACTTGGATCCGTCGCGCCAACCGTTCGTGGCGGGCAGGTGCGGGACGACCGGGACGGCGACGTTCACCCAGCGCCCCAAAGTCTTCCTCGACGCCTGCGTGAGCAAGGAGCGACCCGTGCTGGTGCTTGACCAGTCCGGCCACCTTGCCTACGCCAACGACAAGGCGTTCGCCGCTGTCTGCGGTGGTCAGCCCAAGTGTGCGGTCCCCAACACGGTGACCGAGGCTGGCGGTGGATGGGTGACCGACGACAAGGGCGAGTTCACCGGTGTCCTGCAGGAGGCCGCCGGCTATGCGCCGTTCATGGCGGCGATGGGGAAGAGCAACCTGGCGGTGTTGGGACAGATCGATCCGAAGAAGTTCGTTGCCGAGAACATGCCGGTCGTCGCGAAATCCATCGACAAGTTGCGGGCGGCAGGGCTGACGACCATCGTCGACGGCGGTGTGCAGGGACGCAAGCAACTCGAGGCCGACGAACTGCTGACGCAGAACCCGGACACCCCGCTGCGCGTGACCGCGGCCGTCACTTTCGACACCGCTTCGCGGGACGGCATCACCGCCACCGGGCCGGGATGCGATCCGAGCGCCGATGCCGACTGCGTACTGCCCAAGTGGCTGGGAGCCCGTGGGATCAAGCTGTGGGTTGACGGCTCGACGCAGGGCTGCACGGCCAAGCTCGCCCCGCCGATTTCCTACCGCCCCGGCGGGCACTGCGACGGCGCCGGCGAGGGGCGCGCGGACGTCACCGGACCCGACGAGGTCGTCAAGGATCTGCAGCCGTACTGGACGCAGGGGGACTGGCAGATCCAGGCCCACGCCAACGGCAACGAGGCGAACCGGTGGATCGTGGCGGCGTTGGCGAAGATGCAGTTGCGGAAGAAGGCGACCCAGCCGGTGCTGATCATCCACCACACCGTCGTCGACGAGTCACTCTCCGCCGACGTGGCAAAGCTGCGACGGGGCGACTACGAGGTCGACGGGAAGAAGGTGCCCGCGCTCGACGTGCGCGTCACCCACTTGATCGGCCATGTTGCCTATTGGGGTGCCGCGTTCGACCAGATGCTGAGTCCCGGTGCGGGCGCGAACATCGACCCGATCGGTTGGGACCGCAAGTACGGCATCCCGTGGTCGATGCACAGCGATTCGATGGTGACGCCGTCGCATCCGCTGTGGTTCATTCAGCAGGCGGTCACCCGCCAGACGTGGGCGTACCCGGATTTCACGAAGTCCTACGTCCTCGGACCGCAGCACCGCGCACCGGTGCAGGAGGCATTGCGGGCGGTCACGATCGAGCCGGCTACCCAGCACGGCCTGCAGAAATGGGTGGGATCGCTCGAGCCCGGAAAGGTGGCCGATTTCGTCGTCCTCGGGGCCAACCCGCTGACGGTGGCGCCGGACAGGATCGGCGCGATCCCCGTCGTGAACACCTATCTCGGCGGTAAGTCGACGGCGAAGTAGGCGGGGTCGACCGCGGTGCAGCAGGCTCAGTCGCGCAGCGGGAGGCCTGCTTCGAGCAGATTCAGCGCTGTGATGAGCCGGTCCCGGGCCATCTCGTGGGTGATCTGTTCGGTGGACTGGGCGATGTGGAACATCACGCCGCTGACCGCTGCGACGAACGTTTGCAGCCGCAAATCGTCGGCCGGGATCCCGACGTAGTCGGCGATGAACTCGGTACCCTCGGAGATCGCCCGCTCGGTCTCCACCTGATGGGCGAAGCGCAGTTCGGGATCGCCGTTGATCAGTTCGAGGCGCTCATAGTTCGACGCCCATTCGTCTTCGAGGACGACGGTGAACAGGTCGTCGATCATGTGGCGCACGAGGTCGAAATGCGAGAGGCCGGGGGGAATGGCGGCGAAGGTGGCCTCGCGCACCTCGGCGAGATCGTCGCCGATGATCACCTGCTCCTTCGACGAGAAGTAGCGAAAGAAGGTCGTGTGTGAGACACCGGCGGTCTTGGCGATCTGCTCGACCGTCGTCGTCGAATATCCCTGCTTGGCGAACAGCTCCATCGCCGCCGCGCGGATGGCGGCGCGGGTGCGGGCCTTGTTCTGGGCCCGCACCCCGCCGCCGACCGTGACACTCATCGTCGGCGCTGGGCCTACGCGTTGGCGGGTTCGGCCTCGAGGCCGCGGTCGCGGACCGCTTCACCCTCGATGTCGAAGTTGAAGACCAACTTGTCCAGCCACTTGGGTAGACCCCAGGCACGGTCGCCGAGCAGCGCGATCACTGCGGGCACGACGGCCATCCGGATGATGAAGGCATCGAAGATGATTGCGATCGCGAGCGCGAAGCCCATCATCTTGGCCAGCGTGTCCGGCGACAACATGAACGCGGAGAAGACCGAGATCATGATGATCGCCGCGGACACCACGACGCGGGCGCCGTGCCGGTAGCCGGCAACGATCGCTTCCTTGGCCGGCATGCCGTGGATGTACTCCTCGCGCATTCGGCTGACCAGGAAGACCTGGTAGTCCATCGCGAGGCCGAACACCACGCCGATCAGGAAGATCGGCAGGAACGACAGGATCGGCTTCGGGTTGGCGATGAGCCCGAGCGCGCCCTCCTGGAAGATCAGGACCGTCACACCGAATGTGGCCAGCACCGAGAAGATGAAGCCGACCGTGCCGATCAGCGGCACCCACAGCGATCGGAAGACGCCGATCATGATGAGGAACGCCAACCCGACGACCACCGCCAGGTACGGGATCAGGGCCTTGGACAGTTTCTCCGACAGGTCGGACAGGATTGCGGTCTGACCGCCGACGTGGATCTCCGCGCCCTGCTTGGCAATGCTCGGGCTGAGCGCTCGGATCTTCTCGACCAGTTCGTGCGTCGCGGGGGCGCTCGGACCGGACTTCGGGGTGACCAAGAGCAGCGCGGTGTTTGCGTTGGTGTGCTTGAGCTGGTCGTCGGGGCCGGCGGGCGTTCCGTTGCCCAGCCACATCAGCGACTCCGGCGACTGGACGTCGGGCAGTGCGGCGATCTCCTTGATCGCGGCTGTCGCGGCGGCGTCGATCGTGCCGTTGTCGGTGTGCAGGACGACGAAGAGTTCGCCGCCCACGCCCTCGCCGAAGCCCTTGCTCATCAACTTCTGGGCGGCGACGGTGTCCTCGCCCTGGACGTCCATGCCCAACTTCATGTTGGTGGCAGGGATGGCGGCGATGACGAGGATCGCCAATCCGACGATTGTGACGACGATGGGGTGCTTCACCACGAAGCGCCCCCACCGGACGCCGTTGGTCACGGAGGTTTCCGAGCCCTCCGCCTGGCGGATCCACGGGATCTTCGGGCTGAAGGTCCGCTTGCCCGCCGCGCCGAGCAGCGCCGGGATCAGGGTGAGCGCGGTGAGGACGGCGACAAGAACACCGATGGCCGCGCCGAAGCCCATCTGGGTGATGACGGGGATGCCGATGACCATGAGTGCGGCGACGGCGATGATCACCGTCAGGCCGGCGAAGACGACTGCCGAACCGGCGGTACCAACGGCTCGACCGGCGGCGTCAGCGGGCGCGCCGCCGCGTTTGAGCTCGGACCGGAAGCGCGACACGATGAACAGCGCGTAGTCGATCGAGACGGCGATGCCGAGCATCGTCACGATGCCGGTGGCGGCCTGGTTCACGCTCATGAACTCGGTGGACAGGGTCAGCGCGAGGACGGTGATCCCGACGCCGACGATGCCGGTGATCAACGGGATGAAGGCGGCGACGACCGCGCCGAAGGCGACGATCATCACGACGAATGCGATGGCGAAGCCGAGCACCTCGGCGAGGCCCTGCTCGGGTTGCGCCTGCATGATGCCGCCGGTGGCCTCGACCTGCAGGCCGTTCACGCGGTTGCGTTCGAGGATCTTGGTGAGCTCCTCTTTGTCCTTCGCGGTGGCATCGATCATGTTGATCGACTGGTGGGTCTTGATCAGCCCAACGGTCTGGTCTGCGTTCAACACCTGCTTGGTCTGCGTGGCGATCATGGCCTCGGCCTGATCAGCGGGCAGCTTTCCGGCGGCCACGGCGGCGTCGATCTGGGCACGGATCAGCTTGGCGGCGTCGACGGGACCCACGACGGTCTGCGGCGCGACGATGCTGGGCAGCGTGCGCAGTTCCTCGACGAGCTTGTTGATCTGCTCGGTGTGCTTGGTCAGGTTGTCGCCCGGCTTGAGTGCGGCGACGACGATCGTCGTGTTGGCCTCTTCCTGGGCTTTGGTGATCTCCGGGAAGTTCTCGGTCATCTGCTCCATCGCGACACCGCCATCGGTGCCGGGCAGGTCGAAGTCCTTCGCGAACTTCGGCTGGAGCACGCCGACCAGCGTGATCAGGATCGCGAGTAGCGCGGTCCACGCCGCGATTACCCACCATTTGCGGTTGAAACAGAAGCGTCCGAGACGGAACAGTGCTGACGACATGCCGACAAGTGTTACTGACTAACACTTTTTCGGCAAGCGCAGGGGCGTGTGGAGTGGCCAGGCTCACCCGAAACGGTCGTGCGCCACCGCGAGTTCACATCTCTGTGTGCTGACAATCAGGTGTGCCGCGACGACTGTGGAAGATGTGCCGGAACGAGTGCGTGGGTCCCTGGATTGGGGCTCCTACGCAAACTCGTTCGCTCACCGACTGGTCCACGTCAGGCGCCTGCGCGGCCTCTCCCAAGAAGCCCTCGCGCACGAAGCCGGCCTGCATCGCAACCAGGTCTCCAACCTCGAGCGCGCCCGCAGCAACCGTGAGCCGTTCATTTCCGACCCGCAACTGTCGACGGTCTACCGGTTGGCCGTCGCACTCAACGTACCGCCCGCCTACTTGCTTCCCGACATCAACACTTTGCTTCCGAAGCAGTCGCCGGAGTTGACCGATGGATCCCGGGTGGAGAGGGAACTACGCGAGCGCCTCGGTAAAGACGCGGACGGGTAGGCCTACTCGAATTCGTTCGTCGTGAAGCGCAGAGTGCTGCCGTTCTCCCGCACGGTCCGGACGACGTTCTCGGTGAAGCCGTCGGGGGTGGATGCCTCGATCTCCAAGGTGATACGGACGGTTCCGCCAGACATTGACAAGTGCTGCAGCACTTCGGCGTGGATCTCGTTGAATGCCTTTGCCGGCAGATCGGGGTTGAGTGTCACGGAGCCGAAGTACTGGGTTTTCGGTGCTGGTGGTGCGGGGTGTTTGGGACCGGGTGGCGTAGGAGGCGGGTCGGGTTCGTCCTCGTCGGGGTGATCGTCGCGATAGTCCTTTATCTCTTCCTCGCGCTGGGCTTGGGCGACCGGCGGCTTGACGATTAGCGTTGAATCGACGATGTGCGCTGCCACGTCGTCGGTGGGCAGTCGCAGTCCGATAAAGCGGTTCTCGCCGTCGTCATAGCCGTCGGCGAAGGCGAATCCGTCTCTCTCCCAAAACATCTCGTCGTCGACGGAGCGCAGCCCGTCGAACAAGGTCTCGCGGTCGCGAAGACGGGTGAGGTAGGGATACGTCGCGTAGAAGGAATGAAGTTGCCCAGCCGAGAGGGCACCGGATTCCCATGCCGCAGTGAGTGGCCCGTCCAGGTCCATGCGGATGAGGGCGGCACTGCGGGCCGTCGCGATCTGGTCCTCGAGCTTGGCCGCGGTGCGCCCGATGAGGTCGGTGGTGGACCCGCTCGTGGACGAGGTGCCGACCGTGTACGTTGGCTCGCCCGAGGACTGCTTTGGGTAGAGGCCCCAGACAAAGGTGTCGAGTAAGCGCGTATCCACTATCTCGCTGGCGCGTTCCATCCGCATTTTGGCCTGCGAAGTCTGCTGACCGCCCAGCCCGAGGCTCTCAGCGTTCTCGTACACATAACGCCAAGCGATGAACTCACGGACCGATGAGTCGAGTTCGGGGGCACGCTTGTGGTCGGCGGCAACGAAGACCAACGAGTTCTTGTAGGCCCGGTTGCCGTCGCCGCGGTGCTCCAGGACATCGCCCGCCCAGTCCAACGCGTCACCGGAGGTAGAGCGGGCAGAGTGCACAAAGCGCATCGGCACGATCACCAGGCGCGTGCTCGGCTCGTCGGGGACCTCGGCCGACGAGGAGGGGCATACGTGTACGGCAGCGAATGTCATGTCCCGCGACGCCCTTCGGGCAACGGCGAGCCGCTTGTCTACTTCCTCCCAGACGTCGGCGTCGCGAAGGTTCTCAGCGTGGTCACGTGCTGCGCGCGTGGTGTTCGCCTGCGTGTCGTACCAATAGCGCGACGCCTCGGTGTAGAGGTAAGTGGATCTGTTGGCGAGGTGGTCGAGGGCGGAATGGAAGTTGCCCGGGGTGTCACCGGGAATGGCTGTGCCGAGGAAGATCCGCGGTTTGTCGACACCCTTGTGCGCCGTGTGCAGTGTCGGCGTGGCAGCCATGAAGATTGCCCGGGCAAGTCGTTGGGCATCGCCCCGCTTGCCGAACACGTCGTTATTCTTGTCGACCTGGAAGGGAACCGAAGTCTGACCTGCGACGTCGCCATCGATTATCGGGTGCCAGTTCTCGTCGAGGTAGTAGCGGATCTCGTCGACGAAATCCGGATTTTCCAACGGAACACCCCCGGGGAGGATGAGTGGCGCTTTGTCCTGGTCGCGCCAGAGCGAACCCACGATCTGGTTCATCACGCGCAGGACGCCGCGGGTCCGCTGAAAGCGCTCGAGGGTGGACCAATCCTCGTAGAGCCGATCGAAGAGCTCGGGGTGGATCGGGTAGCACTGCTTGATGCGGTCGATGTAGGCGTTGTCGCGGACCTCGCTGGGGAAGTCGGTGGCGTTCTTGCGGTAGAACTCGACGACGCTCTTGGCGATTGCGCTGATCTTCGACATCGCGTTTGCGTCGGGAGTGGCGAATATGCGTCGCCGGACGATTTCAAAGCTCTCCTGCGCGTTGGCGGGCTGCCATTGGTCGGCGGTGCGCCCGACGATCTGCCGTAGGCGTGACAGCGCTTCGCGGCCGTATTCGCCGCCGACTTCCTCGTCGGAGATCTCGTCCTTGCCGTCGTTCGGGTTCGACGACGCGGGGATGGAGATCACCACCTGGACGCCCTTGGTCGCCTTGGCCGCCTCGGTGAGCGTCTGGGCGAAGGTGAACTGGGTGTCGAAGTCACCGGCCGGCAGACCGGCGGTGTTGACGAGCTGTCGCGCGTATGCGACCCATTCATCGATGAGGATCACGGCCGGGGCATACAACTCAAAAAGTTCGCGAAGGGCGGCGCCGGGACTGGTCGAGGTGCGGTCGGCATCGGCGACGATGTCGAAAGCATCCTGTCCACCGAGTTGCCAAGCGAGTTCGCCCCACATGGTGCGGATTCCGGGTCGGCCGCCGCGGGTGTCCGGCTTGGCGGGCTCCAGTTGGTTGCCGACGAGGGCGACACGCCGGATCTTGGTGTTGCGCAGTTCGTCGAGTGGTTTGGCGAGGACGGCGACGTCGTCGGGGTAGGCGCTGCTCGGGATGCCGGAGGCCAGGTGCCACAGTGCGAGCATCGAGTGCGTCTTGCCGCCGCCGAAATTGGTCTGCAGGTTGACGACGGGGGAGGCGTTCAAGTCGCCGGACAAGCGTGCGACGTTGCGCTTGATCAAGTCCGTCAAGCCGTGCGTGAGGTAGGTCCGTTCGAAGAACGGGACCGGATCGGTGTACTCGGGGTTCTTCTTGGCGTCGGCGTTCGGATTGGCGACCGAGTAGAGGTCGGCGGCGAACTCTGCGGCGTTGAAATCGCCGCTGGCGACGTCGGGGTGCGGCGAGAGCACCTCGCGCCACGGTGGCAGGTTGTCCGATCCGACGGCGAGGCTCGGATTGGCGCGCGCGGTGTGCGCATCCTCACGATCGTGAGCGATGCGCACGACGTCGTTGCGCAGTTTGCGGACTTGGTCGGCCTCGGTCGGAGCGCCGATCGCCATGAGGAAGCGCTCGGTGGTGTCGAGGGCACGTTGTGTGTCCTCGTTGGTGAACGCCTCGTTGTGGGAGTCCTTGTTGCGGACCTCGAAGAGTTCGGTGGCCCAACTCGTTTGGGTGCGGGACAGGTGGTCGTTGAACGGATACCACCCGCGTCGGACCGCATTGGGGATGTTGTTGGTGATGATGCGAAGCCCGACCAGCGGATCGTCGGGGTTGTAGATCTTGTCTGCCGGGGCGCCCTTGCCTTGGTCGCGAAGCCTGATCAGGTCCACCCAGGAACTGTCCCCGAGTTCGGGGGCCAGGACCTTGGTGTGGAAGCGGTTCAGCGCAGGACCGAGCAGATCCATCGCCCGATGGACGCGGTCCCGATTGTTCATGGCCACAGCGAATCCTCTTGTACACAACGAGTTGGTAGCTGAACCGTATCGCGACGCACTGACGCCGCGGATGTCAGACGCTTCATAACGTGTTGTTCATTGTCATTCGGACGTGGATGGGACTCGGAATGGAAGGAGTGCAGCGATGGCACTCCCTGAGCGAATCCCCCCGGGTTCGGTCGCCAGCGTTGAGGACGTGCAAGTCACTGTCGGGGGACGGCTCACGCGCACCCGTCGTACGTGCGCGGGTGTCGGCGTCGACCAGGCCGAACTGGAGCGACGTGCACGGGAGGCCGGGATGTCGGTCTCGAAGTACACTCGGCGACTCATCGAGGCACACCTCGCCAGGCCGGCCGGGTAGCGTTCCGCGGAACGTTTTCGCACCTGGAGTCACTTCCGTACCAGTCGTGGGCTCGGTCGATGCGGATCTGGGCTCGATCGGCGGGGATTTGGGCTCGGTCGGCGGTTAGAGGAGGGTGCCCTGGGAGCCGGTGGTTCCGGCACCGCGGGCAATGTCGTTCCAGGCGGCACCGAGTTGGTTGAAGTCGACGGCGAGCGCCGTCTTCTTCCGGTCCTCGGCCAGCTTGAAGAGCAAACCGGCCAGCTCCCGGCACAGATCACGGTCGACGGTGGACGGGACCTGACCAAGCAGGGCCGAGGCGGCGGGAATGCCATCGGTCGCCAGCGCACGGGTCAAGTGCATGACGACCTCCCACTGACTGATCGCGTCATCGCCGGCGGGGTCGTAGTCGGCGGGCATGTCGCGTGGGGCGATCAGTGCCACCTTGCCGCCGCCCTTGGTGAGGATGCCGGAGCGTTCGAGGTGGTCCAACGAGATGCGGCCGGTGGCGTTGGATTCGGCGTCGCCGAACGGCCCGGTATCGAAGGCGTACAGGCGGAACCAGGTGAGGGCGTATCGGGTCTCGTCATCGAAGTCATTGACCATCTCCTCAAGCACTTCATCAAGGATCACGTTGATGCGTTGCAATGCGCTGCGAACAGTCATGGGTGATCCGTCGTCATTCATGACCCGGCTGTAGCGCGAGAAGACCGTCATTCCTGGGCCGATTGCGGCTTGGCGTCGGTCCACGGGGGCAATCGAGCCCTGCTGCAGTTCCCGAAGCTTCTGCGGCAGTTCGGCTTTCAGTGCTGCAGTGAAACCCCGACGGTCGATGCGGGGAGCGTCCTCGGGTCGCGGGCGGAGGGCAAGGACGATGGAGGAGGCGAGGGCATTGGTGCCGTGGCTGAGCATGCGATTGCCGAGTTCGGAGCGCATGGGCCAGGTGGCGGTGATCTGCCAGCCCGACTGAATCATGCCCTCCAGCAGAGTCTCCCAGCCGGTGGATACTTTCCCGTCCTTCGAGGTGTCCTGCTGTTTGAAGGCGTAGTAGACGGTGATGGGAAAGTCGGGGAGTGCGTTCTCGCGGGCCCGTCGGAAGACTTCGCGGAATCCGTCCTCGAAGAATTCGTGAGCGCCCTCTCGACCTCCGTGCCGATAGGGATTGGCGACGAGCTCTTCGGCCTTCGGTACGAGCATGGTGGAGAGCAGGTTGGGATGCACATCCCTGAGTGAGCGTCGTAGCCATACGTAGAAATAGTCGGAGAGATCTGAGTAGCCGATGTTGTCGTAGTAGGGCGGGTCAGTAGACAGGAGATGACTTAGATGGCGCTCCTGCGCTGATGCCTGGATTGCGTCGCCAGTCCCGCTGCCGATCCATGACGCCAACGATTCCGCCGCCCACTCAAGCTGCCCGCGAAAGTTGCCCGTGGATGACGAGAACAGGTTGGATTCGGCGAAGTCCCAGTTCATTGGGAGAGCCTGCCGCGCGAACGCGTTTCGGATCTTCGATGCCGATGAGTCCCAGCTGGAGATCGTTGAGGAACGGTCGACAGTCCTGCTCACTGCAAAACCCATGTAGGTCGCCACCGCATCGGCGTAGGCGGCGGCACTGGTACCGCCGGCTTCGAGGCGATCGCCTTCTGGCATGCCGGAAACCAGGGCGTCGTGCAGGATTCGTTCCCGGGCCTCGCCGACGAGATCGCTGAAGGTGGTGAGTGCGGTCAACTGGCGCGGAGTGAAGAGGTCCGCGAAGGTCGTCATCCCGTAGTTCGGTGTCTTGAAGTCGCGCGGGTTCTTGGGGAGGTCGCCTGCGGGAACGTCCGTCGGACGTGGAACGTCAGCCGCCTGCTCGTGCTTGATGGTCGGCGCGAGGTAGACCCTTCGTCGATCCCCTTCGGCCACCGTCGCCATGAGCTGAGCTCCCATCCGACCGGCCTGTCCTTCGGCGCGGATGTATTTCAACTCGACGGCCGACCCGCAGCGCACACAGGTCGCGCCCCGCCGTCCGACGGTCCCGTCGGTCTCGGCCGTCGGTGCCTTCGCCGGATCATGGCCGATCTCGAAGCGCACGGTCTTGCCGTCGATGACCGGCACGACGTAGGCCTCCTTGCCCTTCTTCTTGCCCAGCCACCACGAGCGCACCAGCGGCATGGCGATGCGGCATTCAGGGTTGGGGCAGGTGACCGTGCGCGCCCAGATCCACGCGATTACCGTTGCCTCGGTGCCATCGGGGAGTATCGCCTTCGGGTACAGGTGACCGATGCGCTTCTCCGCCTCGTCGCGCATCCACTGGCCGTACCGGCGGACGTCTTCGGCGAGGCCGGTGGCGCGCGGCCACTCCTGGAAGGTCTCGTCGGCGGCACCGGGGAACACCGGGCGCCGACCGGCGAACTTCGGTGGGATCTCGATCAGTGCCTTGTTGATGAGCACCGCGACCGGATTGAGGTCGGAGGCGTGGGCCTCCAGGCCGAGGCGCTGCGCCTCCAGCGGGATGGTGCCACCGCCGGCGAAGGGGTCGAGAATGGGCGGCGGGTTGCCGTCAGTCGAGTCCAGGATCTTCTGGTGTGCTTCACGCAGCAGAGCCTCGTCGTTGGAGTTCTCCCAGACGACCAGTCGTTCCATGAGTTCGAACAGCCTTTTGCGCTCCAACTCCTGGTCCTCGATGGTGGGGTACAGGTCGGGGCGCGATGCGGGATCGTCGACGAGCTGGGCGAAGAGTACGGCTCGGGCTGCTGCGAGGGGTCGGCGGGCCCACCACAGGTGCAGCGTCGACGGGTGACCGTGCCGGATCGACTTTTCCCGTGCCGACTCCTCGTTGATCTTCTGCAGCGGGATGCTGACTTCAATGAGCTTGCGTCGCGCGACGGCCGGAACCGGCAGATCAACATGTTGTGCAGAGTCGGACACAGGCACCCCTTGGTGAGATGAGCAGAACGTTCCAGCCTACCGCACAATACGATGTGTGTCCGACGCGACTGCGATCAGTGCGGCGGATGTCCCTTGACCCAGACCTTCTTCCACTGCAACTGCACGCCTGCGACGTCGGCATCGCCGAGGTGGACGTCGCTGAAGTAGTCGGTCAGATAGCGGATCTCATCGTGTACGGGGCCCTGCGGGCTCACCGACACCAGCACCAGCCGGTGCTGCGGTCCGGTGTTCAACGCATGCAGCACCTCGTTGTAGGACACGAAGACGCTGTCCGCACCTTCGACGCGGCCCTTGACCTCCAGGAAGACCGTCGGCTCGGCGGTGCCCGGCGTCGTCGAGCGGATGTCGAAACCCTTGTTGTTGTGCGCCATCTCCTCGGGTTCGCGGCCCAGCGAGCGCTCGGACGCCAATGCCAGGTCGACGGCGCGGCGCTCGCTCACCGTCGTATCGCGGGCGTACTGGGCGATTGACCCGCCGAGCATTCCGGCGGGGATGACCAGCATGACTGCGGCCAGCTCGGGGAGCTTCGCAGTCAGCGCCCGCTGCCGGTCCAGTTTCGCCAAGCGACGGTCAAGGCGCAGCTCGAGATCCTCGGCGCGTGCCGCCAGCGTGTCGGGGCTGTGTCGGCGCTTGCGGCGACCCCCGCCGGTCGCATCCTCCTCGCGCAGCCGCGCGACCTCGCCGTGCAGATGGTTGATTTGTCCGTGCAGGCGCGAGCGCACCGCATCGGCGGTCCGGTCGATCTCAGGAACCAATCGGGCACGCACCTGTGCCAAATGCTCGGGTTGGGCGGTGCCCGCTGCCCAGCCCATCGCGGTATCGGCCAAACCGCCGGCGATCCAGCCGGACGTCAGTGCGCGATCAGCGGCACGGCGAGCCGCGGCCCGATCCGTAGCGGAGTCCAACGGGGCGAGATCGAGATGGGGTGCGGGCCCGGCGTCGACGGTGGTTCCGTCGGATCGAAGCTCGACGAAACTGAACCTTTTGCTCACCACATGCCCGGTGCCGTCGACGATCTCGCCGGTCAAGGCGACGATCACCCGCGGCTGATCGCCCGGATCGGACTGGTCGAACAGGAGCGCGCCGCCGCGCAGCTCGTCGAAACCCCGCTCGATCGTCGTGTCGACCACCGCGTCGAGCAATGGATGTCCGGGTGCCAGCAGGTCGATGCGGTGGCGCACGCCTTCTGCGGCGGCGGGTTCGAACGCCACCCGCTCATAGGCCCGCACGACCGGTCGGCCCCCGTGTTCGCGTCGGACCGGTCGGTCACGCAGGACCAGCGGCACGTTGGAGATCTGGAATTGCCCGTGCTCGCGCTTGGCAAGCCGGCCGCCGACCGCGCCGAAGGCGTCGCGGAAGAAACGTTCGATGTAGTGCGGCTGCAGCCGACGTGCCTGCGCCTCGTCCATCTCGCGGCGCAACTGCTCCAATTCGAGCGGGCCGAGGGTCTCCCGCGCGAGTGCACGGGATTCGACAAGGTCGCGGCACCCGTCGGCGACCGTCGCATCCACGACCCGCTCGATCTCCTCCAGCCGCTTCGGGTCGTCGCCGTAGCGAATCGCCTCCATCAGCAGCTCGCGCAGGGGCGTATCGGTGAATGACTCGCCGAGGACGTCGAAGAGTTTGCCGTCGTAGGCGCGGCGCTGCTGCTCCATCTTCTCCAAGAGCCGTAAGTAGACCTGGCCCTCGCGGGTCTGATCGGCGACGACGTTCCACAACCGGCAGACCTGCTTCTGCCCGATGCGGTGGATGCGGCCGAAGCGTTGTTCCAGGCGGTTGGGGTTCCACGGCAGGTCGTAGTTGATCATCAGGTTCGCGGCCTGCAAATTCAGGCCCTCACCGGCAGCATCGGTGGCGACGAGGACTTTCCGTCGCGGATCGTTGGTGAACTGCTCGCGCAAGGCCACCCGCTCGCGTCGCGGGGTGCCGCCGTGGATGGTGAGCACCGCCTCGTCGGAGCCGAGAACGTTGCGGATCTGGCGCGTGAGGTACTCGAGGGTGTCGCGGTGTTCGGTGAAGATGATGAGCTTGCGCGGTTGTCCGTCGGGGCCTTGCAAGAGCTTGCGGTCGGTCAGCAGGTCGCGTACCTCCGACCATTTGCGGTCGACACCGGAGTCGCGCACCCGGGTGGCCATGGCGACGAGGTCGTCGAGCTGGGCGATCTCGACGTCAAGTTCGGCGACGGTCCGCGCCGCGGTCGCGGCGTCGACGACCTCATCCGCCGTGGCCTCGTATTCGGCAGCGTCGTAGTCGTCGGAATCGTCCAAGTCGGCAGGGTTGACCCGGGGTGTGTCGGCGAACGGGTTACGCCCCGCCTTGAGTTCGGCGCGCATCGTCGTGAGGCGGTCGCGGCGCCGTTGCAGGCTGCGCAGTATCGCGTGGGTGCTCGACGCCAGGCGCCGCTGCAGCACCGTGAGGGCGAAGCCGACGGTCCGCCGCTGTGGTGAATCGCCCTGCGACTCGGCGCGGTTCATCTCCTCGCGCACGTAGTGGGTGACTGCCTCATACAGTTCCAGTTCACCGTCGGAGAGGTCGTAGGGGACCGTCTCGGCGATCCGCTCGGGGAACAGGGGCTTGCCCTCGAAGGTGAGTAGCTCCTCTTTGACCATCCGGCGCATCAGCCCAGTGGTGTCGGGGGTGGGTGCACCGGGCAGCTGGTGGCCGGCGAAGCGGTCCTCGTCGAGCAGGGAGAGGAAGGCGGCGAAGTTGTCGTCGCTGCCCGAATGGGGAGTAGCCGTCATCAGCAGCAGGTGACGGCTGATGGAACCGAGCAATTGGCCGAGCTCGTAGCGCCGGGTCATCCGCAGTTCGCCACCCCACCAGTTGGCCGACATGCGGTGCGCCTCGTCGACGACGACGAGATCCCAGTCGGTGTGCGAGAGCGTTTCGAGGAGGACCTCGTTACGGGCGAGCTGGTCCATTCGCGCGATCATGATCGGGTGAGCGGCGAAGGGATCACCGTCGACGCTGGTCTCGACCATCTCCCGGGACAGCAGAGTCGCGGTGATCGCGAACTTCGTTTCCAGCTCCTCCTGCCACTGCTCGACGAGGCCGCCCGGCGCGACGATGAGCATGCGCGCGAGGTCGCCGCGCAGCATGAGTTCCTTGGCGTAGAGCCCGGCCATGATGGTCTTTCCGGCGCCAGGGTCGTCGGCGAGTAGAAACCGCAGCGGTGTGCGGGGGAGCAGGTCGCCGTAGACGGCGCGAATCTGGTGGGGTAGTGGGGAGATGTCACTGGTGGCCACGGCGACCATCGGATCGTGGGAGCCGGCCATCCTGATGCGCAGCGCCTCCGTGGCGAGCTTGAACCGGGTGGGATCGGCGTCGAAGGTCCAGCCCGACTCGGCCCCCGATGCGATGGTGAGGCCGTCGAGTTCGGCTTCGTAGAGCATCTCCTCGGCGACACCGGTCTCGTCGTCGCGAATGACGATGGCCAATGCCGCGTCGCCGTGCGGTGTTGTGGCGACGACGGTGACTGGTCGTGGCCAGCGCCCGGCCAGGCGCGTTCCGGCAGTGATGTCGGCAAGGGTGAGTGGCATCGGCGTCCCCGTCGTCAAGGTGCAAAGCCGACTGACACTACACCAAGATGCACATCACTGTGTGCAATCCCGCCGTGTGCTCGGATCTCCAATGGTTCAGTTGGGGACGAGCAGATCCTCGATCGGAAGGATCTCGCGACCTACTTCGTACTCCTCGCCCAACTCGTTATCCCAGTCCCATTCGATACTCCGATCGGCGATGTCAACAGTCGCAACAGAGTCGGCGAAAGACACTTGCATCCCTTCCATGTGGTGACCGTTCTTCCCGACCACGATTGCACCGCCGGCGAACTCGAAGATGACGGCGTAGTCGGTGACGTACTCCCACGTGGGCTCACCGCTCATCAATTGTGTGATGGACTCGCGCACAATGTAGACGTTGTGGATTGGCTCGCCGCGATGCTGGAAAAACACCCGGCCGCCGTTCTCGTCGGCGATGAGGCGCTTGCTCCCGTCCCTCACGCTAAGCAACGGGTATTCGTCGGGCTCCTCCTCGAAGGCAGCCTCGGTCAGTTCGTTGTGGATCGCCAAAGTAACACCTCCGGCAGAGACGACGACGTCGTCCCATGCGAAAAGGTGACGCGGCTTCTCGGGGACTTTCTCGCCGGTGACCAATCGCCACGGCGTGCCAACGAGTGCTGCTAGTTGGTGGAGCGAACTCTGGTCGAGGTTGAGCATCGCGTGCTTCATGATCGTCATCACCGTGATTCTTTCAGGACGAAGTGGATTTTCTGGTACGCCGCGATCTTGCGACCGCTGGAGGACTCCACCCAGATTTCGACTGCTGGACTGCCATTGCTGGTTGTGACAACTCGGTAGACGACGAGGGAGTTGTCGTCGAATCTCACGCGGTCGCCCTTGCCGTTAGGCAAGGGGTCGGGCCTGCCGTCCCTGGACAGGGTCTTCCAGAAGGAGTCAGCGGTCGACATCGGGTTGTCGGAGACAATCGCGCGGGTGTTCCTGCTCTTCACGCCGAAGTAGCCGCCGGGTGTAAGTGGATACTCGTAGCTGAGTGCCTCGATGTTGTTCGCGAGAGCGCTAGAAGAACTTGGACCGCTGGTCGCCCCGCCACCGCTGCGCGCACCCACCTCAGGCCGCCTTGTTTCGGCGGGTGCGATCGGCGTCGAAGTGAACTAGTTCAATGCCGGAGAGCTCGCGACGAACCACCCGGTTGATGGGCCCGTGGAGTATGACTGCCGACGGCGCGAGCCGTTCTTTGAGGTCGCTGAGCCCCATCGTGAAGCCGTGGCGGAGATCCCCCGCCCGCCATGAGCCGTGGGTGGATACAGCGACCAAAGAGCCGTATTGGACACCGGCAAAGCAGTGGTCGTAGTCGGATCGGTCGCACCATCGCACGTGAGGCACGACCGTAAATCCGTGATCAGCGAAAACACGGCCAATCGCTCGATTGAGCCAGGTGGCCGTTTGCCGGAATTGCGGTGGCCACTCGTCCCAGATTGAGAAGTCTGGCGAGCTTATACCCCAGACTCCTTCCCAGCTGGAGGCGAACCGTGCTGGGTTCCATAGCAGCCGCCTGAGCTTCTTTTCGTCGACATAGAAGTTGAGCATTGTTCCGGCGCGTGGGTCGGCGCTTGCTACCTTGTCGAACGGCCGAGTCTCCCGTGGCACGTCAGTCGGTAGAACTAGTGGGAGCTGGGGAATCTTGTAGGGCCCGTCTACCGGACATCCGTAGGGATACCAGTCGGGGATTCCCTGGATGAGTCGCGGCGTGGCCGTCCAGATCGACGGTGGTTGTTCAGGCTCGGCATGTGGCGGGTGGTCTACCATGAAGACGTCCTCTCGTGCTTCGCAGTGCAGGCGGACGGGTTGAGGCGGTTGCAGCCGCCTTGGCGCGCGGGGTGGGTGCTTGCAGGCACTCACCCCGTTCTTGTTTGGCCTTCGGTGTCAGGCTGATCGCCTCCTCGCGCTGATCGCTGACAGGTTGTACGTGCCAGCGGCCTTGCGGCATCCCCGGGCGGGAATGCCTACTGGCTTTTATGTGCGCGAATCGCGAAAAGGAGTCGCTGACTTCAAAGATTTCTTCGCGGCCACCTCGGCAGCGCGCTCAACCACTAGTGCGGCACGTTTCGGCGACACACTCGCTCGATTCGCCGTAACCTTGCGGCTGCCCAATGATGACTCGGCGACAAGCTTCTCAATCTCGCTCATGACGCTCCCCTCTGGGGGTTGTTGCGGACCGCGCTGGCGCGCTCGCGCTTGAGGATTCCTTTGACAGCATTGACGCTGACACCCAGGTCAGCGGCGATGGCAGCGTTGCTGTAGCCGCAGGCTGCCATAGCCAGGACGCGAGCTGCTCTCGGGTTTGATGCGCCTTGCAGGATCATTGTGGCCGCCTGGCTGCGGATCACGTCGTCCTCAACGCTGGTGACGGCACCGCTGTCCAATATCTCGAGGTCGTCGGTGACCAGTTCGGTGTTGGGGTCCGGTTGACCCTTCTTCCAGAACCGGTAGGCGTTGGCGAACTTGAACAGGCACTGGTTGATGAAGAACGTCTTAAGTGAGGCACCTTTGGTCGGGTCCCAGATTCCCTTCGCGAGCACATTGTCGCGGTAGGCGACAATCGCGACGGCGACTGTCTCAGTGGCGATGTCGTCCGGGCTGTCCTTGTCTGCACGGACCCAGTCTGGGATGTCAGGGCACCGTACGTTCTTTTCCGCACACTTGCTGGCGATGGTGCCCTTGCGTATCCACGACGCGATGACCGCCACTCCGTATTCCGCTAGCACCCGCTCGACGAACGTCCAGTCTGGGCCGGTGAAATTAGCGCGCTGCAGGGCGGCCAGGAGGTTACGGTCGGCAGCTAGCCGGTCTTGGCGTTCTCGGTCGTCGAGGTGGTGAAGTTGCTGCCAGGCATTTGCCGCGTTCGAGAGTCTGGGCGTCCCGAAGGAGGGTTTCACGTGCAGCGTCCTTCCCGCGCCTGAGCAAACGACTACATTTTCCCACACGTCTCGACCAGCACAGGTCCCGTGACACCCGGAGGTGGGTGCGGGGTCAGAGGTGCCATCGGCATTGGAAGGCAGACGGCCGGAATGTTTTCCGGGAGGAGGGATCGCCAATGACGCGGTCGTGACAGGACGTATGCCGCGGAGAAATGGGACTACAGGCCTGAGGTGAACCGGCAGGCTCAGCCGTGGTACGGCTCAGCAGCGACCAGCGTGACCTTGACCTGCTTGCCCGACGGCACCGAGTACTCGCGGGTGTCGCCGACCTTGGCATTGATCAGGGCGGCGCCCAGCGGCGAACTCGGCGAGTAGATCTCCAGCGACTCGTTGCCGCTGTCCTCGCGGGTCGCGATCAGGAACGTCTCGGTGTCGGACTCGTCGCCGTCGTAGTACACGGTCACGACCGAGCCGGGCAGGGCCACACCCGATTGCGTCGGCGCCTCGCCGACCTTGGCGTTGTTCAGCAGTTCCTGCAGCTGGCGGATGCGCGCTTCCTGCTGGCCCTGTTCTTCGCGGGCGGCGTGGTAGCCACCGTTCTCCTTGAGGTCGCCTTCTTCGCGGCGCTCGTTGATCTCGGCGGCGATGACCGGACGGTTGGCGATCAACGAGTCCAACTCGCCCTTGAGGCGGTCGTGCGACTCCTGCGTCAGCCAGGTGGTGTCGGTCATGGGTACTCCTTCGTCTGGTCCGGATCCCGTTCGCGCACCGATCTGGGCGTGAGCGGGTGGACTCGTCCTAAATGCAACTGAACACGGCCCCAACAGTTCCGGGGCCGTGCTGCTCCTATCAGCCTACCAGTCGATGTGTTGCACGGCACAACCGTTATCGGTTCGTTGCCGAGGCCGCTTCGGTGCCGTAGGTCGGCTCGCGCCGCTTGATCCAACCGCACACCGCGTAGGTGACCGGCATGACGGCGATCTCCACGAGCACCTTCCAGACGAATCCGACGACGGTGTAGGAGAAGAACGACGAGAACGTCGTGAAACCCAGCGCCGGGGCGGCGATCGCGCAGAAGACGACGGTATCGGCGGCCTCGCCGACCACCGTCGAACCGAGGAGCCGCGCCCAGAGCCGGTGTTCCCCGGAACGCTCCTTCATCTTCACCAGGACGTAGGAGTTGAAGAATTCGCCCACCACGTAGCCGGCCAGACCGGCGATCAGGATCTGCGGGACCACCCCGGCCACGGTGCCGAAAGCGTCCTGCAGATCGTGGATTGCGGGGTCGGTCGCCGGGTCCGTCCGCGGCAGGTGATCAGCGACCCACATGCTCCCCGACGCGATCAGCATGATGACGAAGCCCAGTGCGATCACCCGTCGCATCGCGCGGAAGCCGTACACCTCGCTGATGACGTCGCCGAGTACATAGGCCAGCGGGAAGAGGAAGAACGCCCCGTCGGTGGGCAGTCCGTTGACGTGCAGCGGACCGAGGTCGAAGTCCAACCACGACTCGAAGAACACCGCGGGACGCGACGCCGTGACGTTGCTGATGAGCATGACGCCGACGAACAAGCCGACGAGCAGCGGGAAGTAGCGGCTGCCCGTCGACGCGAAGTGCGCCCGGTTCGGCGTGGTCACGATTTGTCCAGACTGGTCAGGTACGGCGGTACCGTCGGGCCGCATCCGAACACCTCGCCGGTCACCGCCTGTCCCGATGTTTGCAGGGTCGACCGGACTCCGACGCGGGGTGCGTTGCCGGCGGGGACCAGCACTTCCCGTCGGCCGATCTCGTTGCCGTCGATCCCGCGGGCCCGGATGACACAGGCCACCGGTCGGGTCGGGTCGGCGCGGCTGACGGTGAACTGGACGTCGACGGTGTTGGGTGCGGTGATGAAGTATCCGGTGGCTTCGCCCTCGACGTCGGGGCTGCCGAACTTCTGGAAGCCGATGATCGCCACCACCACGCCCAGCGCGACTGCCAGCCCGGTCAGCGCGAGATACCAGCGGCGCCGTGACGATGTCGATCGCTGCGTCGGGTACGTTGCGCTCGGCCCGTAGCCGCCCCCGTCGGATGCGTTCACGGCTCAATACCTACCATGAACCCATGGCCAGATTGATGGCAGTGCACGCCCACCCCGACGACGAGTCCAGTAAGGGTGCCGCGACGACCGCGCGATACGCCGCCGAGGGGCATGACGTTCTCATCGTCACCCTGACCGGTGGGGAGCGCGGCGACATCCTCAACCCCGCGATGGACCGACCCGGAATCCTGGAGAACATCGAGCAGGTCCGGCGCGACGAGATGGCGGCCGCCGCCAAGGCTCTCGGCGTCGAACAGACGTGGCTGGGTTTCGTCGACTCCGGCCTGCCGGAGGGCGATCCGCTGCCGCCGCTCCCGGAAGGCTCGTTCGCCACCGTTCCGCTGGAGGAGGCCACCGAGGCACTTGTTCGCGTCGTCCGCGACTTCCGGCCGCACGTGATGATCACCTACGACGAGCACGGCGGGTACCCACATCCCGACCACATCCGCTGCCACGAGGTGTCTGTTGCCGCATTCGACCAGGCCGGTGACCCGGACGCTTTTCCCGGCACGGGCGAGCCGTGGACCGTCGACAAGCTGTACTACACGCACGGCTTCATCCGCGACCGGATGGTCCTGGTCTCCGACGAGTTCGAGAAGCACGGACAGGAAAGCCCCTTCAAGGAGTGGCTGGAGAAGTGGGATCCCTCGCGTGGCGATCTGATGGGACGCGTCACCACACAGATCACCTGCGGCGACTATTTCCCGCAGCGCGACGACGCCTTGCGGGCACACGCGACACAGATAGATCCGAATGGTGTTTTTTTCGCAGTACCCTTGGAGTGGCAGCAACGTTTGTGGCCGACCGAGGAGTTCGAGTTGGCGAAGACGCGGGTGACGACGTCGATCCCTGAGACCGACTTGTTCACTGGGATCGAGGAATGATGAGCCCGACGATGATGATCGTCGCGACCCACGCCACGATGCTGCTCGCCGCCCCCGACACCGACACAAAGGGGCCGGAGTTCGGCAAAGCCTCGCCGATCGGCCTGTTGGTGATCTTGCTGCTGCTCGCTGGCACGGCTCTTCTGATCCGCTCGATGAACACGCAGCTCAAGAAGCTCCCACAGAGCTTCGACACCGACCACCCCGAGGCCGACCAGGCCTTCGACGAGGGCACCGACCGCGTCAGCATTCCCGACGATGGGACCGCTCCGGGTGCTTCGGAGACCGACGCCGCGGAGGACTCGCCCGGCACTTGACCGGGCAATCTCCCGCTGTGGGGGATTCGACGTTCAGCGGGATTCGACGAGGACGGTCGCGTCGTCGTTCACCAGCAGCGCCTGATCGTCGTGCAGCAGGGTCAGGTCGAATCGCGGGGCATAGATCCGCACGGTCTCGGCGATCAGCTCCGGCGGGAAGAGCTCGATGCGTCCGTCGGCGTGCGGGATGATCGAGGTGTCCACGAACTCCAGGCCCCGGTAGTCGGTCAGATCCGGTGCGGTTGCGGGATCGTCCATCGTGGAGACGGGTTCGATGCTGGCCCCGGCGATCACTGCCCCTGCGGACAGGCCGATGTAGGGGAGTCCGGCGCGGACCTTCTCGACGAGCACGTCGGCGAGGCCGTCGCGGCGCAGGTTGTCGAGCAGCACGAACGTCTCGCCGCCGCAGACGTACAGCGCGTCCAGACCGTCGAGGATCTCGGCAAAGGCGGTGGCCGACGGTATGTCGCGCGCGGTGATCGTCTCCGGCGCGTACCCGAAGTCGATCAACCGGTAGCGGTCGATCTCGGTGAACTCGGCGTCCTCGTAGGGAAGCATCGCGTCGTTGAGATAGCCGAGCCGGATCTCAGCGGGAGCCTTCCCCGTGTGCTCGGCGAGGAATCTGGGAAGCGCGCCGGCGCCCCACGACAACAACAGCAGATTCACGACGGTCAGCTTAAGCCGATTCGGTGACACCGAGGGCGCGCGACGGCCGATGTCAGACCCGTGAGTCATGCTGCGGTCAACAAATCGATTGACCGGCGCACCATTGGGCGACCACCCTGGGTCGGCAGCAGAACCAGGGGATCACCATGACCACGCCAACATCCAACGATGCCCGACGGCTCGTCACGATCGAGTCGATTGTGGCGATCGAACCCATTCCAGGCGCCGACTCCATCGAGGTGGCTCGAGTGCGCGGATGGACCGTTGTCGTCAAAAAGGGCGAGTTCGCGCCCGGTGATCCAGTGGTCTACATCGAGGTCGACGCGGCACTCCCGATCGATGACCCGCGATTCGCGTTTCTCGCCGCGCGCGGCACAAAGACCCTCGCGGGCCGCGACGTCCACGTGTTGAAGACCGCGCGCCTGCGTGGCGTGTACAGCCAGGGGATCGTGTTCTCACTCACCGACTTCCCCGAGCTCAGCGGCGTCGACGACGAGACCGGTTTCGACGCTGCTCTTGGCGTCGCGAAGTGGGAACCGCCGCTGCCGCCGGGGATGGCGGTCCTGGGCCCATTCCCGTCGCATCTACAGAAGACCGACGCCGAGCGCGTGCAGAACCTCGACGACGAGACGTGGTCGGCGATCCAGGCCGACGCGGATTCCTGGCTCCCCACGGAGAAGGTGGACGGCACGTCGCTGACTGCGTGGCGCACTGTCGACGGCATCCTGCACGTCGCCGGCCGCAACTGGGAACTCGACCCGGCCACGGCCAACGTCTACTGGGATGCAATCGCGACCAGCAGACTGGATGAGAGCGTCGGGGTCGGTGAGTGGGTGCAGGCCGAAGTCGTCGGTCCAGGTGTGCAGGCCAACGCGCTCAAGCTCGATGCGCTTCGCGTCGTGGCTTTCGGGTATGGGACTTTCGACGCCGCTGAGCCGTCGATCGCGACAACTGTACGAATCCCGACGACTGACTGGCCGGCGTGGGCCGACACGCTGCGTGCGCCGGTCTACGGATTCGAGCTCCCGGTGACGCGGGACGAGGCGATCGCACAGGTCGAGACGATCAAGTCGCTGATCTCGCCGTCGTGCGGCGCAGAGGGCGTCGTCTGGACCCACGTCGTCGGGACTCCGCTCGCGGGTCTCGGCAACCGTCCGGTCTGGAAGTCGATCTCGGCGCGCTATCTCACCAAGCACGGAGGGTAGGGCGCGGCGTGGTCGCCAAAGTACTGATGGGGCGTCGAGCTGTATGACGAACGTCAACCCCCGCTTAGCGAGATGGACCGGGAGAAGCACGGCCCGACCCGTGGCAGGCCACTGCTAGGGACCGAGCAACGCCGCGGGAACAACGGCGATACCGTCGGCGCGGCGGTACGCCTGCGTCCCGGTGGTCACGACGACGGCGTCGAGTAGCCGGTCACCGATCCGGTCGCGCAACCAACGTAGATGCTTGACGTCGCTATCGACAACGGTTGCCGAGAGTTTCGCTTCGATGGCGACGATGCCGTCATCGGGTCCGATGACGATGAAGTCGACTTCGTGCTCGCCGCGTTGGGTTCGCAAGTGTCGTACCTGCGCTTCTGCCGCTTGGGCATATACGCGCAGGTTGAGTGCCAGGAGGCTCTCGAAGAGCGCGCCGAGGAATACTCCGCTGCGCTGAATTGACGGCGTGATCTGCGCTCCCGAGGTCAGACCGGTTGCAGTGACGTTGAGAAGCCGGGCCGCAAGTGCGGGGTCGGCAAAGTGGTGTTTGTCGCTTGAGGCGAGTTCGGTGAGCCTGTTGTTGGTTGGAAGCCACGCAGCGACGGGATCGAGCAGCCATAGCCGTGTGAGGATGTCACGCCAGGGAAGTGTCGTGGTCAACGCCGGTTTGTTGCCGACGCCGGGGGTAGCGGCGTCGCGGATCGTCTCGAAACTGGCGGTGGTGGCAGTTGCGGCGGCATACGCCCGCATCCACGCGCGAAGGGTGTCCGGGCGGCGAATCGTCATGCCTTGCTCGGCGAACTCCCTGTCGATGACACGAGTGAGGTAGCCGTCCAATTGTGATCGCAATTGCCGGTGGGTCAGTCCGCGCATGCCGGGGAAACCGCCGGAGACGATCTCGTCAACGTACTCATCCAATCCGACGGATGTGTGTCCCTCGACGTTGGGTCGACCTCCTCCGAGAAGGTCGCTCAGGTGCACCGATGGGGCATATCCGCGCTCGGACAACGTCAACGGACGCATCCTGATAGGAACGATCCGCCCCGCGCCGCTATGCGTCGGCGGGCCAGATGGGGATGCAGAACCGGTTAGCAGGAAGCGTGCGGGTCGTGGATCCTCGTCGACGGCTCGTCTGACCACATCCCAACTGGAAGGCACACGTTGCCATTCGTCGATGAGGATGGGCTCGGTTCCTCGTGTCAATCGATGGGGTGCGGCCTCAACTATCTGCCGCTGTCCATCATCGTCGAGCCGGTACACCGTCGCCGCCCGGGTCAGAGCGGTTGCTGTCTTTCCGACGCCCTTCGGGCCCTCCACGCTGATTGCCGAGAGCCCGGGCATCAGTTCGTCGAGCTCCTCGTCAATGACACGCCGACGATAGCCACTCGGGGCGACTGGCGGGACAGGCATGCTGTGACGATACAGTTCGGGAGACTTGTAAACTAGTATTTCGGGACTCTGAACGATAGAATTTCGGGACGCACACCAAGCTGGAAGTTCAGGGCAGGAGCGATCGAGAATGACGAACCGGCTAGCCTCGGCGACCAGCCCCTACCTGCGCCAACACGCGGGCAACCCCGTCGACTGGTGGGAGTGGGGCGACGAGGCGTTCGCGCAAGCGGCCAGTCGCGACGTCCCGGTGCTGCTCAGCATTGGGTATGCGGCGTGTCACTGGTGTCATGTGATGGCGCACGAGACGTTCGAGAACCCGGCGCTCGCTGCGCAGATGAACGCCGGGTTCGTGTGCATCAAAGTCGACCGCGAGGAACGCCCTGACATTGACTCGGTCTACATGGCCGCGACGGTCGCGATGACCGGTCAGGGCGGCTGGCCGATGACGTGCTTCCTCACCCCCGACGGTGAGCCGTTCTACTGCGGCACCTACTTCCCGCCTGCGCGCCGCGGGGGGCAGCCAGGGTTCGGCGAACTGCTCGCCGCCATCACACAGACCTGGGAACAGAGCCGAGGCGAGGTCGACCAGATTGCCGAGCAGGCGCGTGCCCACCTCGCCCAGACCGCGGCGGGGCTGCCGGACGCGGGAATACCCGTCGACGATGATCTGGCCCGCTCGGCAACCACCGCCTTGATCGCCGACGAGGACCCGATAAACGGCGGCTTGGGACGCGCTCCGAAGTTCCCGCCGTCGGCGACGATGTTGGCTCTCCTACGCCACGACGAGCGCGTCGGATCGCCGGAGGCCCGCGCGGTCGTCGAGCGGACGGCGATCGCAATGGCCCGCGGCGGGATCTACGACCAGTTGGCCGGTGGTTTCGCCCGCTATGCCGTCGACGAGGCGTGGGTGGTGCCGCACTTCGAGAAGATGCTTTACGACAACGCCCTGCTGCTCCGTGCGTACGCGCAACTCGCGCCCCGCGACGGCCCGGTGCGGGAGTTGGCGCGCCGCGTGTGTGAGCAGACTGTCGCCTTCCTCGACGAGGTGCTGGGTACGCCCTACGGGTTCGCATCCTCACTCGACGCCGACACCGACGGCGTGGAAGGCGCGACCTACGCGTGGACCCCCGCCCAACTCGTCGAGGTGCTCGGCGAGGATGACGGCCGTTGGGCCGTAAGGACTTTCGGTGTGACTGACGCTGGGACCTTCGAGGAAGGGGCATCAACGCTGCGGATCGTGGCACCGCCCGACGACGTCGAGCGGCACGAGCGGATCGTCGAAGCGTTGCGCACCGCCCGCGACCGGCGTCCGCAACCCGCGCGCGACGACAAGGTCGTGACGGTGTGGAATGCGCTCGCGATCACCGCGCTCGCGGAGGCGGGCATCGGGCTGCACCGCACCGAGTGGGTGCAGCGGGCCGCGTGGTGCGCCGGCGAACTACTCGACCGCCACATCGTCGACGGTCAGCTGCGCCGTGCGTCGCTCGACGGTGCGGTCGGCGAACCCGTCGCCATGCTCGACGACCATGCCGCCCTCGTCGTCGCATTGCTGTCGCTGTATTGCGCGACGGGTGAACAGCGGTGGCGCACCGCGGCCCTCGACCTCCTCGACCGCGCAATCGAAACCTTCGCCGACGCGGAGGCGCAGGGTTCGTGGTTCGATGCGCCAGCCGACGGCGGGTTGATCGTGCGACCGCGCGACCCGGCCGACGGCGCAACCCCGTCGGGCGCGGCGCTGATGGGCGAGGCGCTGGTCATGGCGTCGATGCTCGCCGACCCGGACACCGCCGGGCGCTATAACGACCTTGCCGCGCAGACCGTGGGGCGAGCCGCGATCTTGCTTGCCCGCGCGCCGCGTGCCGCGGGTCATTGGCTCGCGGTGACCGAGGCCTGGCTGGCCGGTCCTATGCACGTCACCGCGTCGTCGGCGGACATGTTGGCCCTGGCGCGCGAGGCGGCACCGGGTTATGCGGTGGTCACGTCGGCAGTAGAGTCCGGGTTCTCCGCTGACCAGCCGCCCGAAACCGTCCTGGTCTGCCGGGGGACCACGTGCTCACTGCCCTTGGCTGATTCCGAAGCGATACGCAGCGCGGTCAGACCGAGTTGGCGCTGACCCCGGGGAGGTCGCTGAATCGCGCTGCGACGTCCCGGCTCAACAGCGTGCGACCGGTCTCTGCGGCATGACTGGCGATGATGAGATCGTGGGCCCCTCGTGGTCGACCTTGTTGTCGGACGTGGGCGATCAGCCGTGCATGGTGGATCGCCGTCGACGTCGAGTAGTCGAGAACTTCAACGGCACCGACGATCGCCGTCAGTGCGCGGGTGCGTGCCTGAGCCTGCTCGGTGCTGCCGGCTAGCTCGATGGCGGTGCGGTACTCGGCGACGGTGATGGCGGAGATCGCCACGTCGGCGTCGTCGAGAATCGTTCGGTCGAACTCGTTGCGCTCGTAGGCAATGAGGAGGTTGGTGTCGAGGATTACTCGTCGGTCCACGGGTCCGCCTCGTCGACCGTGAGCATCCCGACTGCTGAGGCGACGTCGTCGGCGAAGCCATCGTCGGGTGGCGACGTGCCTGCCAAGGCGGCGGCGAGGTCGCGGCCCGTGCGGCGCGCGGCAGGGCGGATCTCGGCGATCCGCCTGTTGCCGCGGGTCACCACCACTGTCTCACCCGCCTCGACTGCGTCGAGCAGGTCGGAGAAGCCTCGCGACGCCTCCGTCGCGCTGATCGTCCTCATGTGACCGATTGTATCTGAGAATCAGATTCTCCGAGGTGGTGACGCAGTGGTACTGTCTCCGACGTGAACACCACCGTGCGCGCCTATTGGCGCTTCTTTACCGAGGCTCCGGGTGAGCCTGCGGTGAAGCGGTAGTTTCGCGCGCACATTCCACATCCGGAGCCCCGAGCAGTGACCACCAGGTCGCTGCTCTCTTGTTTGTCAGGGCTCTGTACGCGGGGCCCGTACGGGTACCAACGCGAGAGGCCAATACCGTGACCACCACCCCAGACATCACCGACCTGACTGCGCAAACGACTTCTGATCGTCGTATCCGGGCCTTCCGCCCCATTCCGACGCCGGACGCGCTGCGCAGCGAACTGCCGTTGACCGCGCGCCGCGCCGTCGCGGTGTCGCGCGACCGCGAGGAGATCGCCGCGATCCTCACCGGCGCCGACGACCGTCTACTCGTCGTCGTCGGGCCGTGTTCGATCCACGACCCGGTCGCCGCGATCGACTACGCGCGTCGCCTGGCGCCGCTGGCGCGGGAGTACTCCGACCGCCTCAAGATCGTGATGCGCGTGTACTTCGAGAAGCCGCGCACCACCGTCGGGTGGAAGGGCCTCATCAACGACCCGGGTATGGACGGCAGCTTCGACGTCGAGCGCGGCCTGCGGACGGCGCGCTCCCTGCTGCTCGACATCATCGATCTCGGCCTGCCCGTCGGATGCGAGTTCTTGGAGCCGAACAGCCCGCAATACATCGCCGACGCCGTGGCGTGGGGTGCGATCGGCGCCCGCACCACCGAGTCGCAGGTACACCGTCAACTCGCGTCGGGCCTGTCGATGCCGGTCGGGTTCAAGAACGGCACTGACGGCAACATCCAGGTCGCCGTCGACGGCGTGCAGGCCGCGGCGGCCCCGCACGTGTTCTTCGGGCTCGACGACTTCGGCAACGGCGTCGTCGTCGAGACCGCCGGCAACCTCGACTGCCACGTCATCCTGCGCGGCGGAACGGGTGGGCCGAACTACGACGATGAGTCGGTCGCCGACGCGGTGGCCGTACTGGCCAAGGCCGGTCTGCCGCAGCGGGTGATGATCGACGCATCGCACGCCAATTCCGGCAAGGACCACGTGCGCCAGGCCGAAGTGGCGGTCGAGATCGCCGAGATGGTGCGCGGCGGCGCCCCGATCAGCGGTGTGATGCTGGAGAGCTTCCTCGAGCCGGGTGCGCAGTCACCCGATAGCGACGATCTCGTCTACGGCCGTTCGGTCACCGACAAGTGCATGGGCTGGGACGCCACCGAGGACGTGCTGCGCGCCCTCGCTCGCTGATCTCGCACAACAGCTACGCATCCCGACAACAACTACCGTTGCATCTGTAGCGGTTGTCGGGATTGGTAGCCGAGGTGTCTACGACGGCTCGCTGAGCTGGGCGAGTGCCGCCTGCGCAGCTTCGGCGAAGGTGCGGTTGCCCCGTTGCGCCGCCTCGCGGAGCACGGGGATAGCAGCTTGCAGATCGAGTTCCGCGATGGCCCGGACGGCACGCACGTCACCCTTGGCGAGAAGTGAATACGCCCACTGCATCCCCCGCTCGCGTTCCTCACCGCGCAGTGCCCCGAATGCCTCGAGATCGAGGGTGTTCCGCCACGGGCCAGGACGCCGCGGATCGCTGAGGACGCTCTCGCGCAGGCGTGCGAGCTCGGCGGACTCCTGTCCCGGGCCCGGCACCAGGCCAAGTGACTCGGCAGACTGCCCGGCTTGGACCGCCGCAACAATGCGGCGCAGTTCAGCGACGGCGGGTTGGCGAACGGCGCCCAGCGGGTTGAGGATCAGCGCTCCTAGTCGCGACACCGGCGAGCGCCCGAGCTGCTCCAGTTCACTCAGACCGACGAGCCGCAGAAGTGCTGTGATCACCACATTGCGCGCCGCATCGTCGTCGGAATCGAGTGCTGCGAGCAGTGACTCCGCGGCAGCGGAACTCCGGGTGTCGGCGAGCGCGACCGCCGCGGATTCTCGTGCCGAATCCTTGCGGGCTTTGACTAGCGTCTCGATGAGCGCGGTGACCGCTGCCGGGTCTTTCGTCTGCTCCCACGCAGCCCGTGCCGCAGCCACTCCGGTCTCGTCCCTGCGATGCATCTCGACGCGCAGCAGCGCCTCAAGGTCGGGTGCTTGCATCGCCACGAGGGCGTCCACCACCCGCGGGTCGTTCTCCAGAGCGGCCAGATGCTCGTGCAACACTGCGAGAGCCTCCTCCCGCTCCTGGCCGCGCAGCGCCGCCAAGCCGGCGACATCCAGCTCCTCCAGCGCTGCCCGGCCACCGGCGGGATCGCCGAAGCGCGCCACCAATGCTCCGTAGTCCGTGAAGTAGGTGCGCTCGCTCATGTCTGGAACAGCCCTTTGATGTGCGCGTTCAGGAACGCGATCCACGCGTCGAGATCGCCCTCGTGGTCGTCGGTCACCCAGGCGGCGAAGCGAGCGGTCGACTTCTCGTCGGGATGATTGTCGAACGCGAAGATCGCGGCCCAACCGCGTCGCCCCAGATCCGGGAAGTCGAACCGCACCTTGTGGAAGCGGGCGGTCGCAGTCAGGTCATACACGTAGCCGAACGAGACGAGTGGCTCGTTCTTGAACACGCCGACGTGTCCCAGTCCCCATTCCTGATCGGTTTCCCGAATCCCGGTGGACGAGATGTCCAGGAGGGCGAACTCGGGCCACGTGGTGATGACCTCCCGCAGCTCGGCGTCGCCGAACGTGTGCTTGCGCATGAGGCAGTCTATTGCCGCAACAGCTACAAGTTCTCGCAACAACGGCTGGTTCACGTGGTCGTTGCGACACTCTTGGATGAGAGGGTGTGGCAGCGATGTCGTTCACGGAGCATCAGGCGGCGATTGCTGCCCGGTTGGTGGGGCTGCTTGCTGGGGGCATGACGGTCTATGAGGCGGCCGATGAGGTCGGTTATTCGTGGACGTATTGCTATGCGATTTTGCGGGCGGCCGGGCGCGGGGTCATGCCGCGGCCCAGCGCTGATCGGCCCGCGCAGGTGGCGGCGGCGTTTGCCGAACTCGGGTCGATGAGCGCGGTGGCCCGGAGTATGAAGATGGGCCGTCAAACCGTGCGGCGGTTGCTGGTCGAGCAGGGCATCACCCCACCGGCACCGAGTTGCCCCTACCCGGCGGAGGTCAAGGCCCGGTTCTTGGCGTTGACCGAGCAGGGCTGGACTACGCGCGGCGCGGCCGGGGAGGTGGGGATCAAGCGGGACTTGGGCTACTACTGGCGTCGTGAAGCAGCCCAGCGGGCCCGGCGAGTCGAAGCGGGTGAGACTGGCCCGGCGGGTTACAACGATGCGGTGAACATTCCTACGTCGCTGGGGCCGGGCCGGTTTCTGAGCCTGCAGGACCGGCTCGCGATCGCCGACGGTTTGGCGGCCAACAAGTCCATGCGTTCGATCGCCGCGGCGCTGGGCAAAGACCGGTCGACGGTGTACCGCGAGATAGCGCGCAACAGCAGCGGCGGCGACTACCTGCCGTATGGTGCCGATCAGGCGGCCACGGTGCGGCGGGCTCGGCCCAAAGACGCCAAACTGGTCGTCAACCAGGCACTGCGCGCCCAGGTCGAGGACGGTTTGGCCCGCAGACTGTCTCCCGAACAGATCGCGCAGCGGCTGCGGCTGGACTTTCCCGACGACCAGGACATGCGCGTGAGCCACGAAACGATCTACCAAGCCCTCTACTTCCAGGCCCGCGGCGGGTTGAAGAAACAAGTGCAGACCGCGTTGCGGACCGGGCGCACCCGCCGCAAACCCCACCGCAAAGAAGGGCAACGCACCCAACGGTTCATCGACCCGATGATCATGATCAGCGACCGGCCCGCCGAAATCGAAGACCGCGCCGTACCCGGGCACTGGGAAGGCGACCTGATCATCGGCGCCCACAACAAATCCGCGATCGGCACCCTAGTCGAACGCAGCACCCGCTACACGATGCTGCTGCACCTACCCCACGGCCACGACGCAGAACACGTGCGTGACGCCCTCATCGCCACCATGACAACCCTGCCGGCCCACCTGCGCGGCTCACTGACCTGGGACCAAGGCGCGGAAATGGCCAGCCACAAACTATTCACCATCGCCACCGACATGGCCGTCTACTTCTGCGACCCCGCCAGCCCCTGGCAACGCGGCACCAACGAGAACACCAACGGGCTACTGCGCCAATACTTCCCCAAAGGCACCGACCTCAACGTCTATGGACCCGAAGACCTCGAACACGTCGCCCAAGAACTCAACGGCCGCCCACGCAAAACACTCAACTGGCACACGCCAGCCGAACAACTGCGTGATCTACTGACAACCGACAAATAGGCGAGTGTCGCAACGACCCCCCGAATTCGCCCAACTACCGTCGCGCCGGTAGCCGTTGTCGGGATTGGTCGCGGTTGTGGGGCTGATCGGTGGGCGACCGTCGGCCGATCACCGCGTCGAGGATCAGGAACGCGAGCAGCGGGATCCCCAACAGCGGGACGAACCAGCCGACGACAATGGTTCCGACCATCAGCGTCACGAAAGCGGCCCGAGACGCAGGGCTCGCAGAGCGTGCAGCAGTGCGCCACGTGCCGCGCGCAGGCGCTCGCCCCGGGTGGTTCCCGGTTCCGCGTCGCCACCACATCAGGTAGCCGTGAACGATCACGACGACCAGCAGCACGGCCAGTGTGAGCAGCGCCAGGGCACTGGCCCAGCCGAACAGGATTCCCATATGCAATTGGATGGCCCAGTCGGTGAGCTTCGCCGGAATCGACCACGACGAGAAGGGGAGTTCCGCACTCACCTGCATCGTGTGCGGGTCGATCGCGAGCGAGTCCACTGAATACCGCCACGGCTGACGCGTCTGGGTGACCGTGACCGCGCTGCTCGGGTCGGTGGGAACGGCGATCTCCACCCGGCCGTCCAGGCCGTGGCGGCGTGCGATTCCCAGCACCTCGTCGAATTGATCGTCGGCCAACGTCGGAATGCCGGCTGGGGGAGCTGCGGTCCCGTGCGTCCCGTGGTGTGAACCCGTCGGCAGGGATGTCGGCAGGTCGGGTCGCTGCCAGCTCAGCTCGGTGCGCAGTTTCGCGATGTTGTCGCCCGCGTAGTGCGACCACGTCAACCCTGTCGCCGAGAGGAACACCAGGCCCACGACGAGCCACACGCCCACCGCGCCGTGCCGGCTCAGCGTGCGGCTGCGCGATGTGCCCCGCCGGTCGATGACGCCGATGCGCCACCACGGGGCACCGGTATTGCGGCGCTTGGTGCGGAACCGGTTGATCCACAGCGTCAATCCACCCAGTGCCACGACCCACAGCCATGACGCCGCGGTTTCGCTGTAGACACGGCCAGGCTCACCCAGGTGCAGGTTGCGGTGCAGGCCGCCGATCCACGTGCGCAGCGGCAGCGCCCCGGCGCTGCCGTAGGTGACCGAGTCGCCGAGAACCTCGGTGGTCTGCGGGTCGACGAAAACGGTCCGCCGCTCCCACTCGCCGACGCGGTCGTCGGCGAGGTACACCCGCGTCGTCTCCGACCCGCCGGCGGCCGGTTCGACGCCGGTCACCACGGCACCGAGATGGCGGTCGCGGACACTGGCCAATTGCGCGGCGATTGTCTGCGGTGGACCGGCGGAGTCGGTGTGCAGCAGGTGGCGGTACACAATCTGCTCGGCTGTCGGGGCGAGGGCGTAGAGACCGCCGCTGATCGCGGCGACGAGGACGAACGGGGCGATGAGGATGCCCGCGTAGAAGTGCAGGCGACGGATCAGGGGCAGAAGGGGTCGAAACATTGGGCTGGCTCGATTCGGTGCGTCAGGGCGCACACGCGTCGGCGACCGCAGTCGTGCGGTCGTGGTGTGTGACGGTGTGCCGGTCAGAGGGAGGCGGGGCGCGGCAGCGCCGGCGGTCCGCGTCTGACGTGGCGCCGGGTGGCGCCGCTTCGTGCGACGAGCGGCTCGTCGGAGACGATGAGCCGCCACAGAAGAGCGGCGGGAGCCGCGGGCGGGCAGTCGTCGTGGAGAAGCCGGTGCAACCGGCCGAGAACGCGTCGTGCGGCGCGGTCAGCGCCGATGATCACGCACGCACCGATTGCGGCGGCCAGCAGGTGTGCGACGGTCATCGTCGTCGACGGCAGGCCGAGTGGGTGCATGGACCCGACCGACAGTGCGAGGTGGCCGATGAGTTGCGCCGATGCGACGACGAGCAGGAGGGCGAGAGGGTGCTCGGCGGATCGGGGGAGTGAGCCGGCGACCACGCCGACCACCGCGCAGACGCCCATCAGGAAAGCGAGCATGCCGACGGTAGGGGCGTCGTCGGGCATCGCCACGAGGTGACCGGCGATGGCGGTCGCCGCCGCGAAGGCGCCGACACACAGCCCGCGCACGGTGCGCTGGACCGGATCGGTCCGCGGGGCTGCGACGGCGAGCATGGGTTGCAGTCTATTGCCCGCGTCCGGCCATCCGGAGGCACGTTCAGGTTTCGTCGGGGCTACCTCGACACCAGGCGATCACCGTCCAAACGGCGACGACGGTCAGCGCAGCAGGAGCAGCCAGATCGCCGTGTAGTGGCACAGCGCGGCGACGACGGTGGCGGCGTGGAAGAACTCGTGGTGTCCGAACGTCTCCGGCCACGGATTGGGCCAGCGCAGGGCGTAGAGGACCCCGCCGACGCTGTACAACACCCCGCCGGCGGCGAGCAGCGCGATGATCAGCCAGCCCGAGTACTGGATCAGCGTCGTCGCCTGCACTAGGATCACCCAGCCCAGACCGATATAGAGTGCGACGCCGAGCCATCGCGGCGCGTCGGGCCACACGATCTTCAGTGCCATGCCCGCCAGGGCACCGCCCCAAACGATCCCCAGCACCCACCATCGCGTCGGGGAGGGTAGTGCGAGGTAGGAGAACGGGGTGTACGACCCGGCGATGAACAGGAAGATCATCGAGTGGTCGGCACGCTTCATCAGCCGCGCGGTCCGCTCGGAGCCCCACTTGTGCCGGTGATAGGTCGCGCTGATCGCGAACAAGCCGAAGACGGTGACGCCGTAGATCGCGCACGCCACGGCCGCACCCGCGCCCTTGAGGATCGCAGCACCGACGATGAGGGCGGCGACGGCGACCGTCGACACCCACGCCGAGTACTGGTGGATCACGCCGCGCAACCGCGGCTTGAACTCCAGGTGGAGGGGCGTGGGAATGTCGTGAACCATAAACCTACGGTACCGTAAGTTACTCCCTGGTCGCCAAACTCCGGCGTACAGTGAGCGACGATGAAACTAATCCCGGAGACGCTGCGCACTCCCATGTACGCGGTTTACGAGAAGCGGCTCACGCAGCTGCTCGACCGGGACCGCCTGCCCGAACACGTCGCGATCATCTGCGATGGCAACCGCCGGTGGGCGCGCGAAGCGGGATTCGAGGACGTCAGCCACGGCCATCGGGTCGGGGCCGAGCGCATCGCGGACATGCTCTCGTGGTGCGACGAACTGGGTATCGGCACCGTCACCATCTACCTGCTCTCGACGGAGAACTTGCAGCGACCGTCCGAGGAACTCGACGCGCTGATGGAGATCGTCCCCGACATCGTCGACGAGATCTCGGCGCCCGGGCGCGGGTGGCGAGTGCGACTTGTCGGCAACATCGACCAGCTGCCCGCCGCGGCCGCACAGCGGTTGAAGGCCGCCGCCGACCGCACCGTCCGCCACGACGACCGTCTCAACGTCAACGTTGCTGTCGGTTACGGCGGGCGGCAGGAGATTGTCGACGCGGTACGCGACCTGCTCACCGACCACGTGGCAGCCGGTGAGACCGGCGAACAGTTGGTCGAGGCGGTCACCGTCGAGGCCATCGACCGCAACCTCTACACCAAGGGCCAACCCGATCCCGATCTGGTGATCCGTACGTCGGGCGAGCAACGTCTGTCGGGCTTTCTGCTGTGGCAGAGCGCGTACTCCGAGATCTGGTTCACCGATGCGTATTGGCCCGAGTTCCGCCGCGTCGACTTCCTGCGTGCCCTGCGCGACTTCGGCGCGCGGAATCGCCGATTCGGACGCTAACCCGAATCTGCTGGTCGGGGGCGCTAGATTGGCCCTATGTTCGACGACTCTGACGAGTGCGCGACCGCGGCTGAACTCGGCGACTTCGAGTTCGAGCGCAAGTTCCTGCTGGGTGCGATGCCGCCCGAGGCAGCGGGTGACCCGAGTCCCGACCTGATCGTTCAGGCCTACGTGTTCGCCGACGACGGTTTTGCCGTCCGTGTGCGCATCAGCGGCCCGGTCGATGGTATCGATGTCGACGCGTCGCCGCGCGCCATGGCGCAGGCTCTCACCGAACACCCCGACTCGCTGGGCACACTCGGCGCCAAGGGCCCGGCGAACGCCGGCACGCGCTACGAGGCCGAGCGGCAGATCGACGCGCTCGTCGCCGGGTCGATCGTCGCGCGCTCGACAGCCCTGATCGCCAAAGTCCGCTACTCGATGTGGCTGGGCGAGGACGGCTGGGTCGTCGACCGCTTCCTCGCCGACAACGCGCCGTTGCTCGTCGGCGAGGTCGAGCGGGCCCGCCCGGTCACCGACCTGGCGATCCCCGACTTCTGCGTCACCGAAGTCTCCGAGGACCCGCGCTTCGGCAACGAGTATCTGGCCCACCACCCGTTCCCGACGTGGGCCAAAGACTTCGCGCAGGAGTACCGCATCATGGGCCCCGGCTTCATGCAGAGCCTGGGACGCAACCGCTTCGACGGCGAGCCCGCCTGAGCCGGCTTCGGCGGGCTACGCGACGTCGACGAGGAGCCCCACCAATGCGTCGAGGTCGGCGGAGTACGACGACGCCGACGGCGTCCCGAACCCGACGATTAGGCCGTGCCGCGCAGTGTCCGTCGCGGCGGGGTGGGCGAAGAACGACAGCGGCGAGATCCCGATACCGCGGTTGACGGCCTCGGCCATCAGTGCGCCTTCACGCTGCGCGGTCGTCGGGATCAGCAAGTGCAGACCGCCTGCGACGCCGGTGACCTGCGCGCCGATAGCGGTGAGCCGTGCCAGGAGCTGGTCGCGCCGGCGGCGGTAGAACTGTCGACTGCGGCGGATGTGACGATCGTAGGCGCCGCTAGCGATCATCTCGGCCAGCACCAGTTGGTCGACGATGCTCGCGTCCGGCTCGCGGACTCCTTTGGACCACGCCACCTGCTCGGCCAGGTGGCCCGGCAGCACCAGCCAACCGATTCGCACCGACGGTGAAAGCGTCTTGCTCACCGAACCCGCGTACACGACGACGTCGGGCCCGAGTGCCTGCAACGCGCCGATCGGCTCGCGGTCATAGCGGTATTCACCGTCGTAGTCGTCTTCGACGATGAGCCCGCCGGTCCGCCGGGCCCAGTCGATCACCGCCGCGCGCCGCGGCGGCGAAAGGGAGACCCCGGTGGGCGACTGGTGGCTCGGCGTCAGCACCAGCGACGACACGCCGTCGCCGATCGCATCGACCACCGCACCGTCGTCGTCGAGCGGCACGGGCAGAGTCACCGCGCCGCTCTCCTCGATCGCGAGTCGATGGAAGGGCAGGCCGTGACTCTCGACGGCGACCGTGGTGCCCAGGACTGTCGGGGTCAACAGCCGCAGCGAATACATGACGCCGGTGGTCAGGACGATCTGGTTCGGGTCAGCGCGGACGCCGCGCGCCCGGGCGAGGTAGCCGGCGAGTGCCTCACGCAGGACCCGGCTACCGTGCGGTGCCGTGGGGTCGAAGGCGGAGTCCGGTGCCGTGGACAGGGCGCGGCGGGTGGCGGCGATCCAGTCGGCGCGCGGGAACAGGCCGGCGTTCGCCTGGCCGGTGAGGAAGTTGTGCCGGGGGGGCAGGAGCGGTGCTGGGACGGTGCCCGATGGTGGTGCGGACGCTGCGACGCTGTCAGCGACGCGGGTTCCCGCGCCTCGGCGTGCGACCAGCCAGCCTTGCGCGATCAGCTCCTCGTATGCGGCGGCGACGGTGCCGCGGGCCAGGTTGAGATCTGCAGCCAGCGAGCGGTAGGGCGGCAGGGGGGCGCCCGCGCCCAGGCGCCCGTCCTCGATCGCGGCGCGCAGGGCGTCGACGAGGCGGCGGCGCTGTTGGGCGCCGCGCCCACGGGCCGGACCCGTGTCGAACCCATCGGCGAGGTCGAGGTGCAGGTCGGCACCGAGACCGCCCGCGTGGGTGTGCCATGGCCCGTCCGTCTCGGAATTGGCCTGAGTTTCCATGTGCCGATTGAACCAGTTTATTAGGGCAATGGTGACCTAGTGTGGAGTCAATAGTCGCGCAATACAAAGGAATACGAAGGAAGAGGTCGCCATGAAGGTCGTCGTCGTCGGAGCGAGCGGCACGATGGGTTCGCTGGTCTGCAATCAGCTCGGGGAGCGCGGTGTCCAGGTCGTCGAGGCCCATCGCGGCAATGGTGTCGACGCGCAGACCGGCGCCGGGCTCGCGGCCGCGGTTGCCGGCGCGGACGTCGTTGTCGACTGCCTGAACAACATCACCCAGTCGGCGTCGAAGGCGAAGGAGTTCTTCGGGACCGCCGCGCGAAACATCGCCGAGGCGGCCCGCGCCGCAGGCGCGCGCGTCGTCTGCCTCTCGATCTCGAATGCCGCCGATCCCGCCGTGAATCGCCGGATGGGCTACTACCAGGGAAAGGCCGAGCAGGAGGCGGTGTACCGCGAGATCCTCGGCGACCGCGTCACCTTCGTGCGGACCACCCAGTGGTTCGAGCTCGCCGACACGCTCAGCGACCGGATGTCGGTGGGCCCTCTCGCCGTCATGCCGCACATGGTCACCGCCCCGCTGGCCGCATCCGACGGAGCGGTGGTCATCGCCGACGCGGTGCTGGGCACTGCCCACCAGGGCAAAGCCGTCGTCGAGGTGCGGGGCCCGGCGCAGATGGATCTCATCGATGTCGCCCGGGCGTCGCGCAAGGCGCGCGGGGTGAGCGGCGCGGTGATCCCGATCCGCTTCGGCGGCAAAGCGCTGCGTGACGGGTCGCTCATCCCCGATCCCGCCGATGTCGTGACACCGATGACGCTGCAGCAGTGGCTGGCGGGTCGTTGATCGAAATCCGGCCAGCGTCGGATTTCGCCGACGTCGCGACCCTCGTCGGACCCAAGACGGCGGGGTCGGAGGCGTGCTGGTGTCTGACGTACCGCAACCGCAAGACCGAGGGCCTCGAGCGGACCGGGTTGAGCAAACCGGAACGGATGGCAGCCCTGTGTGCGCGCGACCTGCCGCCGGGAATCGTCGTCTACGACGACGGTGAGCCGGTTGCGTGGGCGTCGATCGCGCCTCGTGAGCACACCACGTTCGCCTACAACGCGAAGTTCCCGAGGATCGACCCCGGCCGCGACGACGTGTGGTCGCTGTGGTGCATCAAGGTGCGTCCCGGACATCGGGGGCAGGGACTGGCAGGGGCAGCGCTGGAAGGGGCGGTCGGCTTTGCCGCCGAGCGGGGCGCGGCGGTCGTCGAGGCGTATCCGCTCGACAACGATGGCCGCAAAGTTCCGCTGCGTACGGCCTACACGGGTACCCGACGACAGTTTGAGCGGGCCGGGTTCCACTACGTCGCCGACACGACGTCGGTCCTCGACGGATTCGGCCGCGTCGTGATGCGCCGCGAGATCTAGCCCGGGAATAGCGGCGCAAGATCTGGCTGCCGATCGTCGGTCGGAGCGGGGAGCTCAGAGCTTGCGCAGGCGCACGCGGTTGATCGAGTGATCAGAGTCCTTGCGCAGGACGAGGTGGGCGCGCGGACGCGTGGGCAGGATGTTGTCCACCAGGTTGGGCCGGTTGATCGACGTCCAGATCTCGCGGGCGGCCGCAGTTGCCTGCGTGTCGTTGAGGTCGGCGTAGGAGTGGAAGTGCGAGTTCGGATCCGCGAACGACGTGGTGCGCATCTGTAGGAAGCGCGAGACGTACCAGCGTTCGATGTCGGAGGTCTTCGCGTCGACGTAGAGCGAGAAGTCGAAGAGGTCCGACACCATCAGCGTCGGCCCGGTCTGCAGGACGTTGAGGCCCTCCAGGATGAGGATGTCGGGCTGACGGACGTAATGCTTGACGTCGGGGACGATGTCGTAGGTCAGGTGTGAGTACACCGGCGCGGTGACCTCGCGCGCCCCTGATTTCACCTCGGTGACAAAGCGCAGCAAACCTCGGCGGTCGTAGGACTCGGGGAATCCCTTTCGGTGCAGGATGCCGCGGCGCTTGAGCTCGCGCGTCGGGTAGAGGAAGCCGTCGGTGGTGACCAGGTCGACCTTCGGGTGGCTGTCCCAGCGGGCTAGCAGCGTCGCGAGCAGGCGGGCGGTGGTCGACTTGCCGACGGCGACGCTGCCGGCGATCCCGATGACGAAAGGTACCTGGCGCGCAGTCTGCAGTTCGCCCAGGAACGTCGAGGTAGCGGCGTACAGGCGCTGCCGAGCGGCGACGCGCAAGTGGATGAGGCGCGAGAGCGGGAGATACACGTCGGCGACCTCGGCGAGGTCCAGGCGCTCACCCAGGCCCGCGATCGCGTCGAGCTCCTGCTGGGTCAGCACCATTGGCATGGACTCGCGCAATCCGCGCCACTGGCGACGGTCGAGTTCCAGGTACAGGCTCGGGTCGCGCCCCGACGACCGCTTCACCTGGCCTCCTGCGCGCTCCGGGGAAACCCGGGTTCGATACCGAACGGCATCATCCAAGCGTATTTGGCGGGTGTGGGCGTCCGCCACGCGGGAGGGTTGTTTATGGAAAGCTCGGCATCGTGACCGCTATCGACGACGACGAGATCGTCACCGAATACCTGCGAATCGGCCTCGCGTTCGACCTGCTCGAAGACGGGTTCGTCGACGCCTACACCGGCGATCCTGCACTGCGGGCCCAGGTGCGCGACGAGGGGACGCCCGATCCCGTAGCGCTGGGCCGACGTGCCGCCCGGTTGCGGGACCAACTCCCGGGGGGACTTCCCGCCGACCGTGCCGAATTCATCTCCTCGCACCTGCGGGCGCTGGAGTGCTCGGCGGCCAAGTTCGCCGGCGAGGACATCGGATTCGTCGACGAGGTGCGGGCTTACTTCGACGTCGACATCAGTGCGGAGGATCCGGAGGTCTACCGTCAGGCCCACCGCAAACTGGCGGATGCTCTCGGCGTCGCCGATCGGCCCGAGGCGCTGCGCGACGCGTACACCGCCTACCGACGCGCCGGTGAGATCCCGGCTGACCGGCTCGGCGATTGCGTGACGGCCTTCTCCTCGGCGCTGCGCGACGAGGTGCGCAAGTCCGTCGACCTGCCCGTCGAAGAGACCGTCGAGTTCGAGATCGTCTCCGACCAGCCGTGGTCGGGATTCAACTACTACCTGGGCGACTACCGCTCTCGGGTCGCGATCAACACCGATGTGCCGCAGCACTTCTCGGCGCTACCGCACCTCGTGGCGCACGAGGCCTATCCCGGGCACCACACCGAGCACTGCCGCAAGGAGAAGCTCCTCGTCGGCGGTGGGCAGGGGGAGCAGACGATCTTCCTGGTCAACACCCCGCAATGCCTGATGGCCGAGGGGCTGGCCGACCACGCGCTGCGCGCGGCCATCGGACCGGACTGGCCGCTCTGGGCCGAGACGATCTACGCCGACCTGGGTCTGCGCTTCGACGCCCATCGCGCAACGGCCGTCGGGGAGGCCACTGCCGGTCTGCTGGCGGTCCGCCAGGACGCCGCGTTACTCCTGCACGATCGGCACGCCGACGCTGATGAGGTCGCGGCGTTCCTTTCGCGGTGGCTGCTCGTGGGGCAGGACCGGGCCAGGCAGATGCTGCGGTTCCTCACCTCGCCGCTCTGGCGCGCCTACATCAGCACCTATGTCGAGGGCTATCGGCTCCTCGGCGAGTGGCTCGATGCTCCGGGAGGGGCGTTCAACCGCCTTCTCGACGAGCCCCTGACCCCGGCGCTCTTGCGGGCGGAGTTGGCACACTAAACTCACCGGCATGGCTGAGGCGAATGACGCACCGTCGGTGAACACGATGTCCCTGGCGGAGCTCGACCCCGACGTTGCCGCTGCGATGAACGGCGAGTTGTCCCGTCAGCGCGACACCCTGGAGATGATCGCGTCGGAGAACTTCGTGCCGCGCGCGGTGCTGCAGGCGCAGGGCAGCGTACTGACGAACAAGTACGCCGAGGGGTACCCGGGGCGGCGCTACTACGGCGGCTGCGAGTACGTCGACGTCGTGGAGGACATCGCCCGCGACCGCGCCAAGGAGCTGTTCGGCGCCGAGTTCGCCAACGTGCAGCCGCATTCGGGTGCCCAGGCCAACGCCGCGGTACTGATGGCCTTGATGGAACCGGGCCAGACACTGCTGGGCCTCGACCTCGCGCACGGCGGGCACCTGACCCACGGCATGCGCCTGAACTTTTCCGGCAAGCTCTACGAGAACGCCTTCTATGGCGTGAGCAAAGAGGACTTCCGCGTCGACATGGACGAGGTGCGCAAGATCGCCCTCGACACGCGGCCCGCCGTCATCTGTGCCGGCTGGTCGGCCTACCCCCGTACCTTGGATTTCGCCGCGTTCCGTGAGATCGCCGATGAGGTGGGAGCCAAGTTGTGGGTCGACATGGCCCACTTCGCCGGCCTCGTCGCCGCCGGTCTGCATCCGAGCCCCGTGCCGCACGCCGACGTCGTGTCGACGACCGTGCACAAGACTCTGGGCGGTCCGCGGTCGGGCCTGATCCTGGCCAAGCAGGAGTACGCGAAGAAGCTCAACTCGGCGGTGTTCCCCGGCCAGCAGGGCGGTCCGCTGATGCATGTGATCGCCGCTAAGGCCGTCGCGCTGAAGGTCGCCGCGACCGAGGAGTTCAAAGCACGGCAGGAGCGCACGCTCTCCGGTGCGAAGATCCTCGCCGAGCGGCTCACCGGCTCCGACGTCGCCGGTGCGGGAGTATCGGTGCTGACCGGCGGGACCGACGTGCACCTGGTTCTCGTCGACCTGCGCGACAGCCCGCTCGACGGCCAGCAGGCCGAGGACCTGCTCCACGAGGTGGGCATCACCGTCAACCGAAACGCGGTGCCCTTCGACCCGCGCCCGCCGATGGTCACCTCGGGGCTGCGCATCGGCACCCCCGCGTTGGCCACCCGTGGATTCGGCGACGAGCAGTTCGCCGAGGTCGCCGACATCATCGCGACCGCGCTGGCCGCGGGGACGTCGGCCGACGTCTCGGCGCTGCGTGCTCGCGTATCGACGCTCGCGCTGGACTTCCCGCTCTACGACGGCCTCGAGCAGTGGGGACTCATGAGCCGGGTCTGAGACCGGGTATCCTATTGGGTTGTGAGCATTCTGGACACCGACGAACTCGTCATCGCACTGGAGAAGGCCCTTCCCGAACTCTCGGAGGAGCACCAACTCGATATCGCCACGTGGCAGCCCCACGATTGGGTGCCGTGGGACGCCGGTCGTAACTTTGCCTTCCTCGGTGGCGAGGACTGGGATCCGTCGGACAGCACCATGTCCGACGAGGCCAAGGCGGCGCTGATGGCGCTGCTGCTGCTCAAGGACAACCTGCCGTCCTACCACCGCGTCCTCGCGATGTTCTTCCCCGCGTTCTCCGACTGGCGCGCCCTCGTCGGCACCTGGACCGCTGAGGACAACCGGCACGCGATCGTCCTGCGCGACTACTTGGTGGTGACCCGCGCGGTCGACCCCGTCGACGCGGAGAACCGTCGTCGCATCCACGTCGTCGCCGGATACCGCCAGCACGAAGAGGATGTCGCGTCGCTGACGCCGATGAGCGTGCTCGCGCTGCTCGCCGTCCACGAGCTGCAGACCGCCGCGTTCGCCGAGCGGATGCGCGGCGCGGTCACCGACGACGTCCTGGCGCAGATCCTCACCAAGATCCACGCCGACGACGCCTCGCAGGCCCGCTACTTCATCGGCTTCCTCGGCGCCGGGATGGTCGCCGACCAGGATGCGACGGTGTCGGCCATCGACTGGGCGCTGACCGATATCGCCCCCATCGGCTCAGACGTCGCCGACTTCGACGATCAGTTCGCACTGATCGCCGATTACGAGAACGACCAGACTCGCGCGACGATCGCCAAGGCCATCGTCGACGGCGTCAAGCTGAACAGCGTCGAGGGACTCTCCGACGAGGCGCAGGCCGCCAAGGAGCGCATCCTCGCGCTCGCTGCGGGCGCCTGAATCTGTTTGCGCAAAGTTAACGTGGCGCGCGGCGCGTCATCCGTGATGCCCGCCACAGCGGCGTAGCGTCGGAGTCGATGGACCGGAGGGGAAACCGGTTCATCCGGGAGGTCCGAGAATTCGTGGAGCACAGCGACACGAGGGGACCGGCCCCGGTCCTCGGCTCGCGCGGCTGACCAGCTGCAACAGCACGGATCGACCGGTCACCTGCAACACCCCGTCCGCGCGGGTGCCGCGCCGACGTAGGAGTCCGCGTGACTACTCGCACCTATGTCCTCGACACGTCCGTGTTGCTCTCCGACCCGAAGGCCGTGACGCGCTTCGACGAGCACAGTGTGATCCTGCCGCTGGTGGTTATCAGTGAGCTGGAGGGCAAACGCCACCATCACGAGTTGGGCTGGTTCGCCCGGGAGGCGCTGCGCCACCTCGACGACCTGCGCCTGGAGTACGGCAGGCTCGACGAGCCGATCCCGATCGGTGAGTGTGGTGGAACCCTGCAGGTCGAGCTCAACCACACCGACCCGAGGGTGTTGCCCAGTGGATTCCGCACCGACGACAACGATTCACGCATCCTCGCCTGTGCGCTGAACCTGCGCGCGGAGGGCCGCGACGTCACGCTCGTCACCAAGGACACGCCGCTGCGGGTCAAGGCCGGGGCGGTAGGACTGGCGGCCGACGAGTATCACGCGCAGGACGTCGTCGTCTCCGGGTGGACCGGGATGACCGAGCTCGAGGTGACCCCGGCGCAGATCAACACGCTCTTCGACGAAGGCGTCGTCGACATCGACGAGGCACGCGACATGCCGTGCCACACCGGCATCCGGTTGCTCAGCGGACGGTCGAGCGCACTGGGCCGGGTCAACGCCGAGAAGCGGGTGCAGCTGGTGCGGGGCGACCGCGAGGCATTTGGACTGCACGGGCGTTCGGCCGAGCAGCGCGTCGCGCTGGACTTGCTGCTCGACGACAGCGTCGGGATCGTGTCGCTCGGTGGCAAGGCGGGCACCGGAAAGTCGGCGCTCGCGCTGTGCGCCGGCCTGGAGGCGGTGTTGGAGCGTCGGACCCACCGGAAGGTCGTGGTGTTCCGGCCGTTGTACGCGGTCGGCGGGCAGCAGCTCGGTTACCTGCCGGGCAGCGAGGCCGACAAGATGGGGCCCTGGGCGCAGGCGGTATTCGACACGCTGGAGGGGCTGGCGTCGACGGAGGTCATCGACGAGGTCGCCTCGCGCGGCATGCTCGAGGTGCTGCCATTAACGCACATCCGCGGCCGGTCGCTGCACGACTCGTTCGTCATCGTCGATGAGGCGCAATCGTTGGAGCGCAACGTATTGCTGACGGTGCTCTCGCGGCTCGGGTCGGGGTCGCGGGTGGTGCTGACGCACGACGTGGCGCAGCGCGACAATCTGCGCGTCGGGCGCCACGACGGCGTGGCCGCGGTGATCGAGAAGCTCAAGGGTCATCCGCTCTTCGCGCACGTCACGCTGACGCGCTCGGAGCGCTCGCCCATCGCCGCCCTGGTGACCGACATGCTGGAGGAGTTCACCTAGACCGACGCTGAAAAGCACTTGACCACCGGCCCCGTTGGGACCGGTGGTCGAGTGCTTTATCGGTGATCGAGTGCCCGTGACGAAGGAGCGAGTGTATCGAGAACCGAGGCCGTCAGCTCTGCGTGATGGTGCCGAGCACTTGCGGGATCAGGCCGACCAGCGACTCGGCGACGCGGCCGATGCTCCCGGTGCCGCCGTTGTTCGTCGCGTCACCCGGGCTCGTACCGGCGGCGTCACCGGTCGGTGCCGCGGCGTTCACGCCGATCGTGATCTTTGGCGACTTGGCGGGATCGAGCCACTTGAGGATCTTCACCATCGACCCTTCGGGGACCGCGACGCAGCCCTCCGTCGGCGAGTTGTTGGTGACGTGCAGGAAGATCGCCGACGCCTTGCCCGGGGTACGTGACGGATTGTGGGCGATGTTCACCGCGTAGTCGTAGACAGCGCCCATGTTGTAGAGGTTCTCGGCCTCGCGGCTGGGCATGCGGTCCTTGGTGACCAGCGTGTTGTAGGTGGGCGACTTCATATCCGAGTCCCACCAGTCCTTGGTGGTGACCTGGCGGTACGGCATCTTGGTGCCGGGGTTGGGCTTGCGGCCGAAGGCCTGGTCGAGGGCGAACGTGCCGCTAGGCGTGCGCGGCACGTTGTCCTTGGGTTCACCTTGGCCCTGCGCGCCGAAGAAGGCCTTCACCGGTTCGACGACGATCTTCCAGTTCCCGTCGGTGCCCTTCTCGTAGGCGGTCAGGGTTCCGGTGGTGTCCGACGCGCTCTTACCGGTGGCGACGATGAGCTGCGTGGTCGTAGATGCGGCTTGGTGGGAGTCGCCGTTGCCGACCAGCGCATCGAGCACGTTGTTCAGCACGGAGTCAACCGATCCGGTGCCGCTGCTCGGCGCGGCGTTCACTGTCGTGGGGACCATCAGCACTGCCGCAGTAGCCGCGGCCGCGAGTCCCATCAGTCCCAAATTTCTCTGCAGTAACTTCAACACCACTCCAGTGTGCCAGCCGGATTCGGCCATTCAGTCACACAAGGATCACGGTGCGGCATGGATCCGGTCAAGGCCCTATGGCCCTTTCGGGCCCGTCTGGTGCGCAGTAGCGTCGGCATGGGGCGCAGAGGAAGGAAGCGCTATGAGCGACTACGAAGTGAAGATGGTGGTTCTGTCCACCGACAACCTCGACGAATCCATCGCCTTCTATGAAGGGCTGGGCATGTCGTTGAAGTTCCGCGACGGTGCGCAGTACGCCGCGCTCGACGGCGGACCGATCACCCTGGCGCTGGCCACGCCGATCGACCATCCGATCCACGGGCAGGTCGTCGTCGGTATCAAGACCGCTGATGTCGATGGCGCGGCCAAGGCGATCGAGGCCGGTGGGGGCGGGATCATCAAGGGCCCCTACGACGACGCCCACGAGCGCCGTGCGGTCGTCTACGACAACAAGGGCAACGGCCTCGTCTTCTATAGCCCGCTCAAGCGGTAGCGCGTCGTCGACGTCAATCGCTGATCAACTCGAACACGACGGCACGTCGGCCGCCGAAGTCGTCGCGCACCGGCGTCGTGCGCTGAACCTGGTCGAACGCCTGCTCTCCGACCGGGGTATCCGGATCGAGGACTTCGAGATACACACGATGCTCGGCGAGTGCTTTCACAGCGGCGTCGATATCGGCACGGCTCACCGCGACGGCATGGGTGGCGAGTGGGCCGCTTTCGAACAACCAGTGAGGTCCAGGTTCGGGCAGGGCGGCGTAGGCGTCGCGGACAGCGGCCGAAAACTCCATGTGGTCGCGCTGGTTGGGGAAGCCGGGCGCCCACTCGGGGCCGCCGAACAACGACAGCACAACGTCGGGCGCGATCCGGTTGATGGCCTCGGTGATCTTCGCGCGCAACTGCGGGGTGTTGAACAGCTCGCTGTCGGGGAAGCCCCAGAACTCGACCTCGTTCACCCCGACTCGCGCCGCCGATGCGCGCTGCTCGTCCTCGCGCAGCGGCCCGCACTCCTGCGGTGTCATGCCCTGGATGCCGGCCTCGCCGCTTGTCGCCAGGCCGTAGACGACGCGTTTGCCCTCGCTGGTCCAGCGATTGACCGCCGCCGACATGCCGTACTCGGGGTCGTCGGGGTGTGCGACAAGCACCAGTGCCGTTTGCCAGTCGTTGGGGAACTGCGCCAGTTGCGCCATGGCCCCAGGCTACCGACGCAGGCCCGGTGTCGCGTGGACATGGAAGTCGATGTGATCGGCCGGCGCGGCACGACGACCCTCGTCGACGTCGAGGAAGTGGCACGCCGAGTCATACCCGCGCGCGATGAGTTCGTCGGCGTTGGAGAAGTCCAGGGGTCCGACGTCGAGCGGGCAGGGTGGGGGCACGACGCGCAGATCCACGCTGCTGGTGTATTCGCGGATGTCTCGGACGAGGCGCTGCTGGATCAGCAACGACATGGTGTGCAGGATCGTGCCGGCCACGGTCGTCGGGGGTTCGACCAGCGCGCAAGGGTATCCGCACGGAAGCACATAGACGATGTCGGAGCCCGATTCGACGGCGTGCGAAACGGGCGTGTTGTCGGCGACCCCGCCGTCCACCAAGATCCGACCGTTGAACGCAACAGCAGGGAAGATGCCCGAGATGGCACTGCTCGCCAGAACGGCCTCGGCTGCCGGTCCATGGTCGATGTCGACCTGGTCGCCGGTCAGCAGATCCGTGGCGACGACGGTCAGGGGCGTTGCGGCTTCCTCGATCCGGTCGAAGTCCAGATGGGTCTCGATCAAAGACCGCAGACCGCGTGAGCTGAACAGGGCGGACTGCCTGCCGGTGAACGCTCCGAGTAGCTGGCGGGCACCGGGCCGGAACAACTGCCACGCACTCAATGAGCGCCACACCTCGCCCAAAGACTCCACGACCTCGGACGTGAGGCCTCGATCGGCGATGTATGCGGCGTTGAGTGCCCCCGCCGACGTCGCGACCAGCGCGTCCGGTCTGATCCCGCGCTCGGCGAGGGCGCGCAGCATTCCCACCTGCAGAGCACCGAGATTGGCCCCGCCGGACAAGACGAACGCAGTGGACACGTGCACCTCCGATTCCACAGTAGGCCGGAGGTGGCGGTAGGTGGTTTCAGGCTCAGCGCTTCCGGTCGAGGTTGGCCATCTTGAGCACGTCGAGACGGCGGTCGAGCTCCTCCTCGCTCAGCGTGTCGCCCACATGGCCGAGGTCGATCACGGTCTGACGGATCGTCTTGCCCTCCTTCAGTGCGTGCTTGGCGACGGCGGCCGCAGCCTCGTAGCCGATCGCGCTGTTGAGGGGCGTGACAATCGAGGGTGAGCTTTCGGCCAGCGTGCGCAGCCGGTCGGTGTTGGCGACCAGGCCGCTGATGCACCGGTCGGCGAACAGGCGCGAAACGTTGGTCAGCAGGGTGATCGACTCGAGCACGTTGCGCGCCATCATCGGGATGTAGACGTTGAGCTCGAAGTGGCCGTTGCCGCCGCCCCAAGTGACCGCGGTGTCGTTGCCGATCACTTGGGCGGCGACCTGCGTGACCGCCTCGGGCAGCACCGGGTTGACCTTGCCGGGCATGATCGAGCTGCCTGGCTGCAGGTCGGGAAGCTGGAGCTCGCCGAGGCCGGTCAGCGGCCCGGATCCCATCCACCGGATGTCATTGGCGATTTTGGTGAGCGAGACGGCGACGGTCTTGAGCTGGCCCGACAATTCGACGAGACCGTCGCGTGCGGCCTGCGCCTCGAAGTTGTCGGTCGCCAGACGCAGGTCGTCGACGCCGGTGAGCTTGACCAGTTCCACGACCACCTTGGTGCCGAAACCGTCGGGGGCGTTGAGGCCGGTCCCGACGGCGGTTCCGCCGATGGGCAATTCACCGACCCGGGGGAGGGTGGCCCGCAGCCGCTCAATGCCGGCCTCGATCTGTCGGGCGTATCCGCCGAACTCCTGGCCCAGGGTCACAGGCACCGCGTCCATCAGGTGGGTGCGACCACTCTTGACGACGTCGCACCACTGGACGCACTTCGCGGCGAGCGCGGCGTGTAGGTGCTCGAGTGCCGGGATCAACTGCGTGACCGTCGCCTCGGTCGCGGCGACGTGAGTGGCGGTCGGGAACGTGTCGTTGGACGACTGCGACATGTTCACGTCGTCGTTGGGGTGCACGGTCACGCCGTGGGATGCGGCGATCGACGCGATCACCTCGTTGGTGTTCATGTTGGAACTGGTGCCCGACCCGGTCTGGAACACGTCGATGGGGAACTGGTCGTCGTGCTCGCCCGCCGCGATCTCGCCGGCCGCGGCGATGATCGCGGCGGCCTTCCCGTCGTCGAGCAGACCGAGCTCGCGGTTCACCTCGGCGCACGCCGCCTTGAGCAGGCCCATCGCCCGGATCTGGGTGCGTTCGAGCGGACGGAAGCTGATCGGGAAGTTCTCGACGGCCCGCTGGGTTTGGGCGCGCCACAGCGCGTCGACGGGGACTTTGACCTCGCCCATGGTGTCGTGCTCGATGCGGTATTCCTGTTCAGCCATGACCCGGCCCTTCCGACGGTGATTAGTTAGGTTGCCCTTTGTTGTCACCGTACTCCGATGTGTCGGAGGCGTTGCGTAGGGTGCTAGGCATATCAACATATGGGTCGCGTCGGGGTTCGCGCCGGAGTCGACATCACGAACAACGCGGAGTTGCAAGACCTGATGGATGAGCGTCTCCCGATCGAGAAGCTGCGCTGACATGGTGATGCAGCAATGAATCGGTGTTCGAGGTCGGTCCGGGGCGTCGACACTGGGAGATCCTCGCTGAACTGTGCCGAGTGGCGGCGGCGAAAGGCTCGCTCGTCGCCGACGCTGCTCATGCGGCGACTGCCATCGAGCACGGCGCCACCTGGATCACGCTCGATCGTGACTTCGCCAGGTTCCCCGGTCTGGACTGGCGAGTGCCAGAGGCGCCTTAGCGCGTCGCGGTGATGAGCGTGCTGGGGACGAGGGTGACCGGGAAGGGGTCGGTCACGGCGAACTCCTCGTCGCCGACTGCCCCGGTGCCGAGGACGAACTCGCCGTCGCTCAATCGCCACGCGGTGATCGACGGTTCGGCCGGGTCGACGGTCCAATAATGTGGACACCCAGCCCGGGCGAGACGTTCCTTCTTGAGGAGGAGGTCGATGCCCCTCGTCGATGGCGAGAGGACCTCAATCGCCAGCAGCGGGGGAGCGGGAAGGTCGCGCTCGGTCAGATCGTCGTTGCGGGCGACGAGGATGTCTGGCTGGATCACGGTGTCTTGCGCGAGAACCACGTCGAAGGGTGCGGAAAGCACTTCGGCGGTATCGGGACACGCGTCGTTGACTGCGACGATCAGGTTCCTGACGGCCCGCTGATGACGAAGAATCGGTGCCGGGCTCACGATCAGAACGCCGTCGATGAGCTCGTAGCGGTGGCCGTCGTCGGGCATGGTGTCGAGGTCGTCACGCGTAAGCGCCCGCCCGCGCGGCAAGCCCAAGACCTCGGTCGTCATAGCAGTCATCGTAGTCAGTCCCCCTGGCATGTCTCTAGTGAAAGGCATGCTGAGGGGCCATCGCTAGACCCGCCGGTCGCAGCTGTGAATAACCAATGCGTTGTGGATAACTCAGCGTTCCTTAGACCGGATGCGCACGCCACCGAGGGGGACGGTCACCGAGCCGCCGGGATCGGTGAAGAAGTCGTTGCCCTTGTCATCGACGACGATGAAAGCCGGGAAGTTCTCGACCTCGATCTTCCAGACCGCCTCCATGCCGAGCTCGGGGTACTCGATGACCTCCTGGCTCTTGATGCAGTCCTGCGCGAGGCGCGCAGCAGGGCCGCCGATCGAGCCGAGGTAGAAGCCGCCGTGGCAATCGCACGCGTCGGTGACCTGCTTGGACCGGTTGCCCTTGGCCAGCATGACCATTGAACCGCCGCACGCCTGGAACTGCTTGACGTAGGAGTCCATGCGTCCGGCGGTGGTCGGGCCGAAGGATCCCGATGCCATCCCGGCGGGGGTCTTCGCAGGTCCCGCGTAATACACGGGGTGGTCGATCATGTACTGCGGCATCGGCTCGCCGGCGTCGAGGCGTTCCTTGATCTTCGCGTGCGCGATGTCACGGGCGACGACGAGTGGACCGGTCAGCGAGAGCCGCGTCTTCACCGGATACTTGCGCAGCTCGGCCAGGATCTCGGGCATGGGCCGGTTCAGGTCGATCTCGACGACCTCGCCGCCCTCGATGTCCTCGGCCACCCCGGCGTCGGGCATGTACTGCGCCGGGTCGGTCTCCAGCTGCTCGAGGAACACCCCGTCGGCAGTGATCTTGCCCAGGGCCTGGCGGTCGGCCGAACACGACACGGCGATCGCCACCGGGCATGACGCGCCGTGGCGCGGCAGGCGGATCACCCGGACGTCGTGGCAGAAGTACTTGCCGCCGAACTGTGCGCCGATGCCGAAGGACTGGGTCAGCTTGAAGACCTCGTCCTCCAGCTCGCGATCACGGAAGCCGTTGCCGGCCATCGAGCCCTCCGTGGGCAGCTCGTCGAGGTAGTGCGCCGACGCGTACTTGGCGGTCTTGAGCGCGAACTCCGCCGACGTCCCGCCGATCACGACGGCCAGGTGGTACGGCGGGCATGCCGCGGTACCCAGCGAGCGGATCTTCTCGTCGAGGAACTCCAGCAGCCGGTTGGGGTTGAGGATCGCCTTGGTCTCCTGGAACAGGAAGGATTTGTTGGCGCTGCCGCCGCCCTTGGCCATGAAGAGGAACTTGTACTCCGGGCCCTTCGGGCCCTGCTCGGTCGCGTAGATCTCGACCTGGGCGGGCAGGTTGGTGCCGGTGTTCTTCTCGTCGTAGACGGTCAGCGGCGCGAGCTGCGAATACCGCAGGTTGAGCTTGGTGTACGCGTCGTAGACGCCACGCGAGATGGCCTCACCATCGTCGGCGCCGGTCAGCACGCCCTCGGCCTTCTTGCCCATGACGATGGCCGTGCCGGTGTCCTGACACATCGGGAGGATGCCGCCGGCGGAGATGTTCACGTTCTTCAGCAGGTCGAGCGCGACGAAGCGGTCGTTGCCCGACGCCTCCGGGTCATCGATGATCTTGCGGAGCTGGCGCAGGTGCGCCGGGCGCAGATAGTGGCTGATGTCGTGGATCGCCTCGGCGGTGAGGAGTCGGATCACCTCCGGGTCGACCTTGAGGAAGGTGCGTCCGTCGACTTCGAAAGTCGAGACGCCCTCGGTGGTGATGAGCCGGAAGGGCGTCTCATCGGGGCCGGTTGGGAGCAGGTCGGAATACAGAAAATCCGGAGCCTGGGCTGGAGTGCTCACGTGGTCGATGATATCGCCGCGCGAGCGCGCCCGTGGCGTTCAGGCTGGCCTAACCCTCGACGCCGTTCAGAGGTCGAGGCGGGCGTACTCGCGCAGCTTCGAGGTGCGGTGGAAGCTCTCGATCCGGCGGATCGTGCCGGACTTCGAGCGCATCACCAGCGAGCGGGTCGTAGCACCGTTCGCCCGGTAGGACACGCCGCGCAGCATGTCGCCGTTGGTGACGCCGGTCGCCGCGAAGAACGTGTTCTCCCCGCGCACCAGGATGTCGGTGGTAAGGACGCGGTCGAGGTCGTGCCCGGCGGCGATGGCTTTGGCGCGCTCCTCGTCGTCGCGCGGCCACAGCTTGCCCTGGATCTCCCCGCCCATGCACTTCATCGCGACGGCGGTGATGATGCCCTCGGGGGTGCCGCCGATGCCCATGAGGAGGTCGACAGAACTGGCGTCATCGGCGGCGGAGATCGCCCCGGCGACGTCGCCGTCGGAGATCAGCCGTACTTTCGCGCCCGCGGCACGGATCTGGCCGATGAGGTCGGCATGGCGGGGACGGTCGAGGACGACGACGGTGAGATCGGCGACCTGGATGCCCTTGGCAGTGGCGACGGAGTTGATGTTCCACTCGACGGACTGGTTGATGTCGATGTGGCCCTTGCCCTCCGGGCCGACGCAGATCTTGTCCATGTAGAAGACGGCCGACGGGTCGTACATCGTGCCGCGCTCTGAGACGGCGATGACCGCGATCGAGTTGGGGCGGCCCTCGGCCATCAGCGTGGTGCCGTCGATCGGGTCGACGGCCACGTCGCAGTCGGGTCCGTCGCCGTCGCCGACCTCCTCACCGTTGTAGAGCATCGGCGCTTCGTCCTTCTCGCCCTCGCCGATGACGACGACGCCGCGCATCGACACCGTTGAGAGCAGCTCGCGCATCGCGTCGACCGCCGCGCCGTCACCGGCGTTCTTGTCGCCGCGCCCGGCCCATCGCCCGGCAGCCATAGCGGCGGCCTCGGTCACGCGGACCAACTCCATCGCCAGGTTGCGGTCGGGGGCTTCGTTGGTGCTGGTCATGGATGCGCCTCTCGTGGCTCGACAGCGTTGTCGAGATGTCTGGGGTCGTCGGGATCGTCGGCCCACCGTCGGTTCGTGTCCATCTTTTCATGGCGCCCACCGGCCGTGTGCGGGTCGCCTGGGATACTGGCCGGTATGGCCGACAAACCGCGCATTCTCAACAACGGCAAGGACATGCTGATGTCCCTGTTGGTGTTGCTGATCCTCGTCGTCTTCGTCGTGATCACCTCGCGCAACTGCTCCATCGGACTCACCGGCGGTGCCGCCGACGACAAGATCCCGCCGTTCGAGGTGTCGTCGGCACTACGGGCCGATGCTTCGACGATGCCGTTCCCGATCCGCCAGCCGGCGCTGCCCGCCGGATGGAAGCCCAACTCCGGGACATCCGGGCAAATCGGTGGGAAGCAGGTGAGCACCGTCGGGTGGATCACGCCCGGCGGGTACTACCTAGGGCTCAGCCAGTCCGACGCCACCGAGTCGGAATTGCTGCCTACGCTGAACCCCAATGCCGACAAGGATGGCCCGTTGGCTGGAACCGGCAGTCGCGAAGTCGGCACCACCAAGTGGGTCACCTACGTCGCCGGGGACCGGCTTGCCCCGAGCGACGGGATGCGCAAGGTGTGGGTTGCCGATCTCGGCGATGTGCGGATCGCGCTGTCGGGCAAGGCCGGTGAGGCCGAGTTCACGACATTGGCGCAGGCCGTCGTCTCGGCGGCACCGTTGCCGTCGGGGCGCCGCTGACTATTCCTCGTCGTCGGGGTGCAGGACGGCTTCGATGCGCTCGCGCGCGCCGGCGAGATGCTCCTCGCAACGGGTGGCCAGTGCTTCGCCGCGCTCCCACAGCTTCAGGGACGTGTCCAGGTCCAGACCGCCTTGCTCGAGGACGCCGACGACCTCCACCAGTTCGTCGCGGGCCTGTTCGTAGCCGAGTTCGGCGACCGGCGTCCATGCTGACGGGTCGATGCTGCTCACGGCGTTCCCTCCTGTTGAGTGACCTGCGCGGCGACGGCGCCGTCGGCGACGCGGATCCGCACACGCGCCCCCTCAGGCAGGTCCGTCCTCGCGCGGGCCACGCGGCCGTCGTCGTCCAGATTCTGCACAATCGCATAGCCGCGGGCCAGCGTCTGCGCCGGGCCCAGGGTGGCCAACCGCGCGGCGAGGTGCTCGTGACGGTGGTCTTCGCGCTCGAGCAGGCGGGTGATGTCGCGGCGGATGTCGGCGCGGTGGCGCTCGACCGCCCCGACGTGCGCGTCGACGAGGCGCATCGGGTCGGCGAGGACCGGGCGTGCGCGCAGGCCGTCGACGATGTGCTGTTGGCGCAGCACCCAATTGCGCAGCGCTCCGGCGCTGCGACGGCGCATGGTCGCGATGCCAGCCAACTCGGCGTCGACGTCGGGGACGATGCGCTTGGCGGCGTCGGTCGGGGTGGCCGCGCGCAGGTCGGCGACGAGGTCGAGCAGCGGGTTGTCGGGTTCATGGCCGATCGCACTGACCACCGGGGTGGTGCAGGCTGCCACCGCACGCAGGAGCTGCTCGTCGGAGAAGGGCAGGAGGTCCTCGACTGATCCGCCGCCGCGGGCAATGACGATGACGTCGATCTCGGGGTCGTCGTTGAGGATCTTCAATTCGCCCAGGATGCGTGGCACCGCCGACGGTCCTTGCACGGGGGCGTCGCGCACCGTGATCCGAACGCCCGGCCACCGCGATTGAGCGACGGCGACGACGTCACGGCTGGCGGCTGACGCGCGGCCGCTGATCAGGCCGATGCCACGGGGGAGGAACGGCAGCGGCCGCTTGAGGCGGGAGTCGAAAAGCCCCTCGGCGGCCAAGAGTTGGCGCAGCCGCTCGATGCGGGCCAGGAGTTCGCCGATGCCGATGGCGCGGATCTCGGTGACGCGCAGTGAGACTGTGCCGCGGCCGGTGTAGAACGACGGTCGCCCGCACATGACGACGCGGGTGCCGTCGACCAGCGGCACGGGGGACCGGTCGATGACCTCGGGCGGGCAGGTGACGGTGAGCGACATGTCCGCGGCCGGGTCGCGCAGGGTGATGAACGCGGTGCGTGTGCCGGGCCGTCGTGACAACTGGGTGATCTGCCCCTCCACCCAGATCTGGCCGAGCCGGTGGACCCACTCCGCGATCTTGACGTTGACCGTGCGGACCGGCCACGGCTCGTCGGCGGAGTTGGCAGACACGCGCTAGCGGTCGGACTTCGCGGCGATGCGGTTCTCCAGCATCGTCACGAACGGGGTGCGGTTGCGGGCCGAGCGCTCGTAGTCGGCGAGGACGCGCAGGTCGTCGACATCGACAGTGCGGATCTTCGCGCGCAGCTGGGCCAACGTGAGGTTGTCGTAGTCCAAGAACTCGGCGACCTCGGGGGCGGGGGCCGACGACTTCTTGGCGGCGGGCTTGGCCGGCTCAGCGGCCTCCGTCCCCGCCGGCACCGAGCTGTACAGCGCGAAGCGGCCGGCCGCAGCGGTGTCCGGCGCGTCGCCCGCGGGCTGCGCAGCGACCTTCTTGGCGGGTGCCTTCTTCGCCGGGACCTTCTTGGCGGGTGCCTTCTTGACCGGGGCCTTTGCGGCCGGGGCCGAAGCGGCGTCCGGGACCGCGACCGGCTTCGGGGCGGCCGGCTTCGCGGCGGGCTTGGGCGCGGCGGGCTTGGGCGCGGCGGGCTCCGGCGCAGCGCGCAGGCCGACGGGGATGTTGACGTCGGTCGGCTCGTCGTCTTCGTCGAACTTCGCCCACGCGGGCTGCTCTTCGGGCTTGTTGAAGAGGCCGTCGAGGACGGAGTCACCCTTGATCACCATTTCGGCGACGTTCTGCTGCAGCCGCATGCCCGCCTGTACCGCACTACTCACGGCGGTCATCGGCATGGTGATGAGCTGCGTCGGCAGTTTCCGCGACTCTTCGAGGGCGGTAACGATCAACCCGGTGGCCAGGCGCACGGTGTAGGGGGCTCGCGTCATGTCCACAACTGTGCCATATCACTCATCGAGACGTTTAGCCACGCGCCCCCTGAGTCCGTACCCTGGTAGCCATGTCGTCCAAGCGTGTCCTGCTCGCCGAGCCGCGCGGCTATTGCGCCGGCGTCGATCGGGCCGTCGAAACGGTGGAGCGTGCGCTCGACAAGCACGGTGCACCGGTGTACGTCCGCAAGGAAATCGTGCACAACCGCCACGTCGTCGACACCCTCTCCGAACGCGGTGCGGTGTTCGTCGGGGAGACCGACGAGGTGCCCGAGGGTGCGATCGTCGTTTTCTCTGCGCATGGGGTGTCCCCGGCGGTCCACGAGTCCGCGGCGCAGCGCAAACTCCAGACCATTGACGCGACGTGCCCGTTGGTCACGAAGGTCCACCAGGAGGCCAAGCGTTTCGCCCGCGACGACTTCGACATTCTGCTCATCGGCCACGAGGGTCACGAGGAGGTCGAGGGCACCTCGGGCGAGGCGCCCGACCACATCCAGATCGTCGACGGCCCTGACCACGTCGATGACGTCGAGGTCCGCGAGGGTGCGCAGCTCGTGTGGCTCTCGCAGACGACGCTCTCGGTGGACGAAACCATGGAGACGGTGCGCCGCCTGCGCGAGAAGTTCCCGCAGTTGCAGGACCCGCCCAGCGACGACATCTGCTACGCCACCCAGAACCGGCAGGTCGCGGTGAAGGCGATGGCCAAGCATTGCGAGTTGGTGATCGTGGTGGGCTCGAAGAACTCGTCGAACTCGGTGCGCCTCGTCGAGGTTGCGCTGCAGTCGGGCGCTTCCGCGTCCTACCTCGTCGACTACGCCCGCGAGATCGACCCGACCTGGCTCGACGGTGTGACGACGGTGGGCGTGACGTCGGGGGCGTCGGTGCCCGAGGTTCTAGTCCGCGGCGTGCTCGACTTTCTCTCCGAGTACGGCTACGAGAACGTCGAGACCATCAACACCGCCGAGGAGACGCTGACTTTCGCGCTGCCCCGCGAATTGCGTCCGGCGCGCACCGCCAAGTAGCCGGCCCGGGTCCGAAAGTCCCCGGCGTCAACGCGTGTTATGCCGTGCGAGCAGGGTGCAGCGTCGTAGCCTTCGCGTATGGCTATGGACATGAACCGTCGGAGGCTTTTCGGTGTCGCGGGTGTGGCGGCGGCAGGTGCCGCGCTGGCCGCGTGTTCCACCGATGACAAGAAGGACGAGGCCACGCCCACCTCGACGTCCAAGACGGCGCCCGGTCCGGTGCACCGCCCCGAGATCGAGACACCGGCGCAAGCCCGTGAGGAACTGCGCAAAGGCAATGAGCGCTACCTGAACGGCGAGCAGGTTCACCCGGGTACCGACGAGATGCGCCGCGTGGAGGTCGCGCTCAAGCAGGAGCCGTTCGCCGCGATCCTCACCTGTGCCGACTCGCGGGTCCCCGTCGAGATCGTCACCGATCAGGGCTTTGGCGACTTGTTCGTCGTCCGCGTCGCCGGCAACGTCGTCGGCTCATCGGAGTTGGGGAGCCTGCAGTACGCGGTGGAGCACCTGCACGTCCCACTGATCGCCGTCGCGGGTCACGCCAAGTGCGGCGCGGTGGACGCGGCTGTCGGGGTGGCCGATGGCGGAGCCATGCCCGGCGGGGCGGTCGACGACATCGTCAACCACATCCTGCCGGCCGTGCGCGCTGCCAAGAACGAGGTCACCCCGGACCAAAACCTGCTCACAGAGGCGATCAAGGCCAATGCGATCCAGTCCCGCGACATCGTGCTGAAGGATCCGCTGATTGCTGCGGAGGTGTCCAAGGGCAAGCTCGAGGTGGTCGCCGCGTACTACGACATCGACACCGGGAAGTTCGTCGTCCTCTAGCGGCCGGGCACACTTCAGAGGTCGTCGTCGAGAGGCTCGATGCGCGGACGCGTGACACCCGAGGTTACGGCGAGGACGACGACGAGAAGTGCTGCGCCGGACAGGGCCACGATCATCGGCACTGGGTTGGTGCCGCGGGCCGCCGGCGGCGGACTGAATCGCTGCGCTCGCGCGTCACCGACGTCGGGGATTTGAGCAGTCAGCGCTGCCAGCGGGTCGATCACTCCATGCCCGGTGCGCGGATCCGGCCCGTCTCCGCTGCCGGTGGCCGTCGCCGTGATCCTCCGCATGACGGCGCGGGCGTCGAGATGCGGATAGCGTGCCCGCACGAGCGCGACCGTGGCGCTGACGTAGGCGGTCGCGAAGCTCGTGCCGCTGATCGGCACCGTCGAGTCGGTGCCGTTGAGCCCGACGACGAGCCCGCCACGACCCGGTCGTGAGTCCAGACTGGTCAGGTCGGTGCCCGGCGCGGCGACACCGACCCACGGGCCGGCCAGGCTGAACGGCGACGGGGAGCCGTCGGCCGTGTCCACCGATCCGACGGTCAGCACGTCATCGCCGAACCAGGCGGGCGTGGCGACGGTGCGCACTGAATCCCACTGCTGGGCCCGTCCGGCGGGAGGGTTCTGCTCGCGGCACCCGCCGTCGTTGCTCACGTTGCCAGCCGCCGCCACCACCACAACGTTGCGGTCCACGGCGTGCCGCAGTGCCGCGCCCAAATCCGCGTCGTGCAGACCTGCACTCGACGCCGACGGGGCGCAGGCGACTTCGGAGATGTTGATGACGGTGGCGCCGAGACGCACGGCGCGCATCACCGCTGCCGCCAGCCCGGCCACCGAGCCGAAGCCGCTGCCGACGGTGGCCTCCGGGTCGTCGTCCGCAGGGCGCCGCGGTGGTGAGAAGGCGGCGCTGGACTGGCGGATGGAGATCAGCGTGACCCCGGGGGCAAGTCCGACGAAGTCGTCGGCGGGATCGGGTCGCGCGGCGATGAGACCGGCCACCAGAGTGCCGTGCGCGTCGCAGTCGGACAGGCCGTTGCCGGTGGACACGAAGTCGCCGCCGTCGACGATCCGCGGCAGGCGAGGATGCGGTGTGACACCGGTGTCGATGATTGCGACGCGCTGACCCACGCCGGTGCTGAGCCGGTGGACCCGGTCGACGTCGAGAAGCGTGTGAGCCGTGCGCGAGGCAGAGGTGGGTCGGTCCGCGGGGACGGGGATCGCGCACTTGGTCCGTTGTTCGGCGCTGCCGGCCGGTGCGTTCTCGCCGGGCGGCACCGGTGCGATCAGCGGCGGGTTGACGGCTGCCGCGGGTGCAATGCCGCTGATCGTCGCGGGCGCACCGAGGGCGGCGACAATGACGCAGGTGGCGGCGACGCGCCCGAACCGTATTCCGTCGACCAGGCGAGGCGTGCGCGGTTCGCTCACCACGCCTCCCGGATCATCCGGTAGACCTCGAGGACCCACAGCAGCATCGGCAGCAGCACGACGAGTTGCGCATACTCGGCGAGTTCGCCCGCGCGCCGCTGTAACGGCGAGAATGTGCGACCGGCGGCCCAGCCGCCGATCACCAGCGCTGCCGCGGCGGCGGCGAGGGCGGCCAGGCCGTCGGGGAACGGGCGAGTCGGGTCGTCGGTGACCGCGGCCGTGGTGATGCCGGCCGCGAGAAACCCGAGAACCCCCATCGCACCTCCGGTGATCAGAGCCGTTGCCGCCGTGAGATCGGTGTGTGAGCGGCCGCGCAGCACGAATGCGAACCCGACGGTGAGTGCGACCGCGGTGAAGCGCCAGTCGGGCGGATCGATCCCGGCCGCCGTGATCGCCACGGCACCCGCTGCGGCCGCCCCCGCACACAGGCCGGTCAAGCACTGACGGGCGTGTTCGGCGCGGCGTGTCAGCGCATCGATGTCGGGGAGGGCGCTCAGCGAGACGGCGTCGACCGCGTCGATCGTCGGCAGGAGCGGCACCTCGACGGCATCGATCGGCTCGCCCGGCGATGGCACCGGCGGCAGCGGGATCTTGGCGAGGACCACGGTCAGCCGTGGCGCCGCGAAGGTTAGTAGCAGAGCGACGACGCCGATGAGGGCCGCCGTCCGCGATCGGTCCAGGCCGCCGACTGCGACCGCTGAGGTCAGTGCCGCGAGCGCGCCCGCCGTGATCAGCGCGAGGTGGGCGATCGGTGCACGGTGGGTGAGCCGAAGGGTGATTGCCGCGCTGACCATCGCGGCGACTGCGGCGAGGAGGGCGTGTGCCGCCCCCGGGTGCCCCGGCACGACGGTGAATCCGACGGCGGCCCACAGCAGCGCGGACATCGCGCACAGTGCGACGGGGATCGGTCCGCCGCGCTGATGTGCACGACCGGTCCACAGGGCGGCGGCCAGCACTGACACTGCTCCGATGGCGGCCACTGCCGCCGTTGCGGCCTGCGTTGGCGGTGCGGCAGTACTGCGGGCGACCATCAGCCCGGCGGCGCCGACAGCGGTGGCGCAGACTGCACCGGCCGAGCCGACGACTCGTGCCGAATGCGGCGACCAGGACCGGTGACGGGAGTCGGTCAACTCGGTCAATGCATCGAGTGTGTCGTCGATGAGGACCGCGGGGTCCGCCGCGGGACCCTCGCGCAAGACGAGCAGCGTCCCATTGTCGACTCCCGCGCTGCGCAGCGTCTCGCTCGGGTCGATCGCGTTGCGGCCGATCGGGCTCAGCGTCCATTCGAGTGCTGGCGCTTTGGGGTCGGGAGGCCCGGCCAACCGCAGCACCAATTCGTCGAGGTAATCGGTGATCGGCAGGTCGGCCGGCAGTCCGACGTCGACGCTCGAATCCGGTCCCGCCACGCATACGCGTGCCCATGCAGTCATGAATCATCCCCCCAGATGAAGCTCCCCTTGCCCGAAAGGGTCTACCAGCCGCCGCGATGGGCGCGGGCCGAAACGGCGAAATCCCAGAGCCGCGATTCGCCGGTGCCGGCGGCGTTCCATCCGGCATAGTTCTGAGTAGCATTATTTAATTGATCCAAATACGGAAAAGTAATCGACACCTGAATGGGAGCCTCCCTTGACCGACACACCCGCGATCCCTTCGCGACCCGAGATGGCCGACCTCGAGAAGCTCTCGCCGTTCGAACTGCGGGTGCGACTCATCGCGCTGGCGGGCAAGGAACAGCAGCGGACCGGCGCGCCACTCCTGAATGCAGGCCGGGGCAATCCGAACTTCGTCACCGCCACGCCACGAGATGCCTTCTTCCAGTTCGGCCTCTTCGCCGTCGAGGCTGCGCGCGATGCCGGGCAGTGGTCACCGGACCTGCTGGCACAGCCCAACCAGAGCGGGATCGCGGCGAGCCTGCGCACCTGGCTCGGCGCGCGCGAAGGCCAGAAGGGCATCGCCTTCCTCGGGTCCGTCCTCGACTGGGCGCAGCAGCAGGGCTGGGACGCCGACGCCTTCGTGTGGGAGCTGGCCGACAACATCCTCGGTGAGCATTACGTGTCCCCGCCGGCCATGACGCCCTTCACCGCGAAGATCGCCGCCCAGTACCTCGGTTCGGTGATGGGTGAGGGCTTCCCCGCACCCGAGGACATCGACCTGTTCGGCACCGAGGGCGGCAGCGCCGCCATGTGCTACATCTTCGGCACACTCTTCGCCAATTCGCTGCTCTCGCAGGGCGACACGGTGGCCATCATGGCCCCGGTGTTCACCCCGTACCTGGACATCGCCGATCTGCCCGAGTTTGCCTTGAACAAGGTCCTCATCGAGGCCGATGTGGTGGGTTCCGACGGTCGGCACACCTGGCAGTTCTCGCCCGAGCAGATCGACAAGCTGCGCGATCCGTCGATCAAGCTACTGGTCTGCATCAACCCGACCAACCCGCCGTCGGTCCGTGTGTCCGATGACACCGTCGCCCAGATCAAGCAGATCATCGCCGAGGACAACCCCGACCTGATCGTCATCACCGATGACGTCTATTGCACCTTCATCGACGGTTTCCGCTCGCTCGCGTCGGTGATCCCCGACAACACCATCCTGGTGTACTCGTACTCCAAGTACTTCGGTGCGACGGGTTGGCGCCTCGGCACTGTCGCCACGACGAAGACCACCGTCCTCGACAAGCACCTGGCCGCTCTGCCTGCCGACGTGAAGGCACGGCTGGCCAAGCGGTACGCCTCGTTCACCGACGACTCCGAGTCGCTCACGTTCACACAGCGGCTGGTGGCCGATTCGCGTGACGTGGCGCTCAACCACACCGCTGGTATCTCAGGCCCGCAGCAGGTGCAGTTGGCGCTGTTCTCGCTGTTCGACCTGCTGGACACCGAGAAGCAATACCGTAAGGACGCCCAGGCCCTGGTGCGCCGTCGGCTCGACGCTCTGGTCGAGGGCCTCGGCATCACGCTCGCGCCCGATCCGCTGCGTGTCGGCTACTACATCGAGCTCGACTTCCTCGCCTACGCCGAGGAGCACTACCCGGCCGAATTCGGCGAGTACCTGAAAGCCAACTACGAGCCGGCCGACATCCTGTTCCGGATCGCTGCGCAAACCGAGATCGTCGCGTTGAACGGCTCCGGCTTCGACGGTCCGCCATGGTCGATCCGGCTGTCACTGGCGAACCTGAACGAAGAGGACTACCGCACCATCGGTGAGGGGATCGTTCGTGTCGCCAAGGAGTACGAGCAGGAATGGAAGGCCGCGAAGTGACGTCAACGTCGCGCATCGCGGTGATCAACACCGGCGGCACTATCAGTTGCGTCGGGACGCCGCTGTCGCCGATGACGGCCGCACAGTTCGCCGAGGCCTTCCAGCGGATCGTCGAGCCGATACTCGTCGAGCAGTACCCCGACGTGACTTTCGACTGCATCACCGATCTGCATTTTCCCGAGTCGAAGAGCGGCACGCTCGATTCGACCAACCTGCAGCCCAGTGACTGGTGCCTGATCAGCGGTCGGATCCTGGAAGACTACGTCGACTACGACGCCTGGATCGTCCTGCACGGCACGGACAGCATGGCCTACACCGCGGGAGCGTTGCCCTTCCTGCTGTCATCGTTCGACGCCGACGGCACTGGGCAGATCGTCCAGGACAAGCCGGTGGTCCTGACCGGCTCCCAAGTACCGCTCTTCTTCCAGGCGACACCGGACGAGCCGCTGACGCTGCGATTCAACACCGACGCCTACCAGAACGTGTGTGCGGCGGTCGCGATGGCGCTCACCGGGGTGCCCGAGGTGACCGTCGCGTTCCGCGGCAAGATCATGCGGGGCGCGCGGGTACTCAAGGTCAGTGCGAACAACGACGATGCCTTCCATTCGCCGAACTTGGCGCCGCTGGCGATCATCGGCATCGATTTCGCCGTCGACGAAGACGCGGTGCTGGCTGGACCGCAGTCACCGCAGGTGGCGCTCTCTAACCCGGATGTGCTCGCCCGGGCCCGCGACCGGATGAACTACATTGCCGGCCGCATCAACGACTGCCCGGTGGTGCCGGTGCCGGCCGTGCCGGCGCGGTTCACGTCGGATGGTCCGGCATTCATCGCGAAGGTGGTCGACGCCATTGTCGCCACCGGGGCGAAGGGTTTGGTCCTGGAGTCCTACGGCGAAGGCAACTTTCCGTCCGGCTACCCGGATTCGGCCAGCGACGGCACCATCGCCAAGGCCCTGGCAGCGGCGACGGCCGCCGGAGTGGTGATCGCAGACGGAACACAGGTGCTCTCGGGCACGGTGAACGCCACCGCCTACGCCTCCGGTGCGTGGCTCCCGGAGGCCGGGGCGATCGGGATCCGCGACATGACGCCGATCTCGGCGATCACGAAGCTCATCGTGCTGCTCGCCGAAGAGGGCTGGTCCGGCAACGGATGGGACGCCGATGCGGTCCGCAGGCTTCTGCCACAGTCACTGCTGGGGGAGGCTCTCGTCGACGACCGGATCGATGCCGACAGTCGCTCGTCTTTGTTGCCGAGCCAGACACTGCGTTCGTCCGGCGGTTCGGCCACGCTGGCCGTCGACGCCGAGTACGGACTCGCCCTGCGGGATGCCGGTGGGAAACTGCTGTGGTCGTCCCATCCGGACGGTGTCTCGCAGACCCCGGTCCGCGCACGGGCGACGCCTGCCGGAGTGGTCCTGACCGGTCGTGATGGTTCTGTGCTGTGGGAGGCGGGCACGGGCGAGAACGGTGCGAGTGGGGCGTCCGGACTGGCCCTGCGCGAGCGCAACGGCACCACGCTCGTACTGACCTCGGCGACGGGGGAAGTGGTCGGCACCCTCTACGACGGGCGCTGATCGTCTCGTCGTGCGCCCCGCTCTCCGAGGGGGCGCACGACTGGCGGCCGATGCGAAGCTTACTGAAATCGGGGGAATCTCGGTTTGGGGCGATTCGCCGGTCCAGACGGCGTGTCGGCGCTAGTGTTGCGAGCTGACCGGCGCTCGGGGGAGCGCGGTCGGAGCAGGAGATCTGGGGGGATCAATGGCCGAGTCGACGCGCGTGTTCGTCCGGGAGACACGCATCCAGCCACCACCGGCGCCGGGCGGTGACATTGACTTGATCGCACCGCCGGAGGTGTCGCGCCCGGTCCCGGGTTCCCTGGCTGCCACCGCGCTGCCCGCGATCATGGTCATCGCGGTCGTCGGGATGATCGCGTTGATGTTCGTGACCGGTGGACGGTCGGTGCTGGCAAATCCGCTCTTCCTGATGTTCCCGATGATGATGCTCATGTCGATGGTCGGCATGTTCGCCACCGGTGGCCGAGGCGGGGGCAAGCGCACGGCCGAACTGGCGGCGGAGCGCCGCGACTACTTCCGTTACCTTGCGCAGCTGCGCGGTCAGATAACCACCACCGTCGACGAGCAGTCCGCGGCACTGCGCTGGTGCCATCCGACGCCCACCGCCCTGAGCAGGATCGTCGGGTCGCGGCGGATGTGGGAGCGCGGCCCCGCCGACTCCGATTTCGCGCACCTTCGCGTCGGAGTCGGATCGCAACGACTTGCCACGCGGCTGGTACCGCCGGAGATGGCGCCGCCGGAGGACCTGGAACCGGTCGCCATGGTCGCCTTGCGTCGGTTCCTGCGCGCCCACGCAGCGGTGCACCGACTGCCCATCGCGGTGTCGATGCGGGGATTCCCGGTGGTGGCCGTCGACGGTCCCCCCGACGATGTACGTGCCCTGGCACGGGCCATGCTCGTGCACCTCGCCGTGTGGCACGGGCCAGATCAAATGCGATTGGCCGTGGTCGCCGGAGCAGATGCCCGGGCGCAGTGGGATTGGGTCAAGTGGCTGCCGCACGCCGCGCGGCCTGACCGGGGCAGCGAGTGCGCACACCCACTCGGGCCGGGTGTGCTGCTGGTGGATTCGTTGCAGGAGTTGGAGTCAGCGCTGTCGGTCGAGTTCGCCGAGCGCACCCGTTTCACCCGGGGTGAGCCGGGGACCGCGGCCCGCCCCCAGGTCGTCGTCGTGCTCGACGGTGGGCAGGTGACGGGCGACGAACGACTGGCCGGCGACGCCGGTATCGACGGTGTCGCGATCCTCGCCGTCGACGGTTCGATGCGCGACGTCGCGTTGCGGCGCGGCCTCGCGTTGCGTGTCTCGGGGTCGGTCCTTTCTGCCGAGACGGCGGTCGGATTCGAGGACTTCGCGATCGCCGATCGGCTGACCGTCGCGCAGGCTGTGGCATGTGCCCGACGGTTGGCAGGATTCCGGCCGTCGACGGTGCTCCCCTCGCTGGCCGACCTCGGTGATGACGGCCCGACGGCCGACCCCGGGTTGGTGGCGCTTCTCGACCTCGGGGATCCACGGTCGTTCGACCCCGGGGCTCGGTGGCGGGGGAGGACCGGACGCGAGCGGCTGCGGGTGCCGATCGGCTACGGACCCGACGGCAGTGCAGTCGAACTCGACCTCAAGGAGAGCGCGCACGGCGGGATGGGGCCGCACGGCCTGTGCGTCGGAGCCACCGGGTCGGGCAAGTCCGAGCTGTTGCGCACTCTCGTCCTAGCCTTGCTCGCAACGCATTCGCCCGACGAGCTGAACCTCGTCCTCGTCGACTTCAAAGGCGGCGCCACCTTCCTAGGACTCGAGCGGAGCAGACATGTCGCCGCGGTCATCACCAACCTCGAGCAGGAGCTGTCACTGGTCGACCGGATGGGCGACGCGCTGCGGGGCGAATTGAACCGGCGCCAGGAATTGCTGCGCGCGGCGGGCAACTTCGCGAACGTCACCGAATACGAGCAGGCCCGTGCTGACGGCGCTGACCTGCCACCGTTGCCAGCGCTCTTCGTGGTCGTCGACGAATTCTCCGAGCTGCTCGCGCAGAAGCCCGATTTCGCAGAGCTGTTCGTGATGATCGGGCGCTTGGGACGATCGCTGCACATCCACCTTCTGCTGGCATCGCAACGATTGGAGGAGGGCAAGCTGCGCGGGCTCGACTCGCACCTGTCCTACCGGATCGGGCTGAAGACGTTCTCGGCCCACGAGTCGCGCTCGGTGCTGGGCGTCCCGGACGCCTACCACCTGCCGAGCGTTCCCGGATCGGCCTACCTCAAGTGCGACTCCTCGTCGCCGCGACGGTTCAACACCTGCTACGTGTCGGGGCCGGTTGCTGACGAGGTCGATGACGAGGAGGGAGCCGCCGGCTCGGTAGGCGGGCCGCGCCGCTCGGGGTGGGTTCTCGATTTCTCGGCTATGTCGCCGACCGAGCCCAAATCCGCGCCGAGCGAGCCCAAATCCGCGCCGACCGAGCCCACCGGCCGGCGCACCGGGCCGTCGCTGCTCGACGTCGTCGTCGGTGCGATGGCCGACCACGGTTCCCCAGCCCACGAGGTGTGGCTGCCGCCATTGGACGCGTCGCCGTTCATCGGGGAGCTCGTCGACCCGCTGCCCAGGGAGATCGCCGGCGTCACCGGGGCGCTTCGACTCCCCGTCGGCATCGTCGACCGTCCCTACGACCAGCGCCGAGAGTTGCTCATCGTCGATGTCTCCGGCGCGGCGGGCAATGTGGCCATCGTCGGTGGTCCGCAGGCGGGCAAGTCGATGGCCCTCAGAACGCTTCTGTGCGCGGCAGCCCTGACGCACACGCCCGCCCAGGTGCAGTTCTACTGCCTCGACTTCGGCGGCGGTGGGCTCGCAAGCCTCGTGGGGCTCCCGCACGTCGGTTCGGTGGCCACACGCGCCGACCCGGAGCGTATCCGTCGAACCTTCGCCGAGGTGCGCGCGATCATGGCTCGTCGCGAGGACGAATTCGCCCGGCACGGCATCGAGTCCATGCGCGAGTTCCGGCGTCGCCGCGACAACGGGTACGAGACCGTCGACGGGGAGCCCGCCGACCCGCACGGCGACGTGTTCCTCGTCGTCGACGGCATAGGTGTGCTGCGCGACGAGTTCGAGGAACTCGAATCCGAGCTGGCCGCGATCGCCGCCGGTGGCCTGTCCTACGGCGTGCACGTCGTCGTCACGGCGGCACGGTGGGCACAGATCCATCCCTCGATCCGGGACCTGATGGGTTCGCGGATCGAACTGCGCCTGGGTGATCCGCTTGACTCGGAGATGAGTCGACGCGACGCCGAACTGGTCCCGGCCAACCGGCCCGGCCGGGGTATCACCGCGGAGGGGTTGCACCTACTGATAGCCGTGCCGGGACTGGGGCAAAACGAGGGGACTGCTCACCTCGTCGAGGCCGTCGCTGCACAGCACCCCGACGACCATGCTCCGCCGGTACCGCTCCTGCCGACCAGCCTGGACCTCGTCGCGCTGCGCGCGCACCTTGTCAGTGCCGGGGCTGATCTGCCCTCGGGGGTCGTACCGATCGGCGTCGGCGAATCCGACCTCGCGCCGGTGCTGCTCGACTTCACCGCCCGGCCGCACCTACTGGCGTTCGCCGACGTCGAGCATGGCAAGACCACGCTGCTCACGACGCTCGCGTCGGGGCTGGTCGCCGGCTCGACTCCCGAGGAGGCCAAGCTCGTCGTCGTCGACTATCGCCGCACGATGCTCGGCCGCGTACCCGACTCACATCGCGCAGGGTATGCCAGTTCAGCGTCGTCGGCAGGCCCGCTCATGGCTGAACTCGCGACCCTGCTGGAGGGGCGATTGCCGCCGGAGGACGTGACCCCGGCGCAACTTGCCGCACAGGATTGGTGGACCGGACCGGACGTCTACCTACTCGTCGACGACTACGACATGGTCGCAACAAGCAGTGGCAATCCGCTGCTCGTGTTGGTCGACCTGTTGTCCAGCGCCCGCGACATCGGCTTCCACCTGATCCTGGCCCGCCGTTCGGGCGGGGTGTCGCGCGCGCTGTTCGATCCGGTGATCGGCCGACTGCGCGACCTGTCGACCGACATGCTGCTGATGAGTGGCGACCGCGATGAGGGCTACATCGTCGGGCAGACCCGGATGAGTCGACGCATCCCCGGGCGCGGCGAGTTTGTCACCCGGGCGGGCAGCGAAGTCATCCACGTGGCGCAGCAACAGTGAGCCGGCCGCTCGCCATTGCGCGCAGCCACGCCGACGCAGGGGTCGCGGCGCTGCTCGTGGTCGCGACCGATGGGCGGGAGTGGCTCGTGCACCGGGTCGGTGGTGCGGCCGCGGAAGCGGCGCATCTGGTGCTCCGGGGTGCCGTCGGCACAGTGATCGCCGAGTTGGGGACAGCGGCGCGAACCGTCGACCTAGTCGTCGTCGACGCGCCAGCGGGGCGCGTTGGCGCTGCGATGCGTACGGTCTCCGCGGTGATCGGTTCCGCTCGGCTCGTTGCTGTCGACGAGGGGCTGCTGCACCGCTTCGGTGCGCACCGGCCATTGCCCCCGTTGAGCCCGGTCATCGAGGGCTTCGAGCATCGTCGCGTGCGCCGGTGGCCCTGGTTGGTCGCGTCACCTGTCCTCGTCTTAGGGGTGGCGTCGGCCGTGTCGTTTACGCGTCCGGATGCCGGTACTGCCGCGCCCGCGGTGGTCGGCGGGGTGCGGGTGGAGATTCCCGACGATTGGCGCCGCACTGAACTGGCCGGTGAGCCCGCGCCACGCGCGGTATTCGTCGAACCCGGCACCGGTAGTCGGATCGTCGTCGCGGTGAGCCCGCTGCGCGCCGGGGCGACACCGGAGTCGGTCGCCGCGAGCCTTGCCGAGCGCATCCGCCAGCGCGGAGATGATGCCGTCAGTGACTTCGCTGCGCGTGCGCAGTACGCCGGTCAGTCGGTGACCGCCTACCGCGAGACACCCGACTCCGGCGCGCCGATCCGCTGGTACGTGCGCGTCGCCGATGTCGAAGGGCGGGGCATGTCGCAGGTCAGCGTCGGGTGTCAGGACTCCGGTGCTGCCAAGTTCGAGCGGGCGTGCCGCCGGGCGGTTGCGAGCGTTTGAGCGCGGCCTTAAGACAGTGTGGATCCGGGCGACTGGGTGTCGAGGACCAGGCCCATGACGATGGCATCCCACAGCTCGCCGTTGCGGCGGCGGTATTGGCGTCGCCGCAGGCCCTCGCGCTCGAATCCGGTGCGCTCGTAGAGTCCGATGGCCGCGGCATTGTGCGGCCAGACTTCCAATTCGATCTTGTGTGCGCCATGTGCTCGGCTCCAGGTGATCACCTGCTCGACCAGGGCCTTGCCGATGCCGCGTCCGCGCCACTCGGCGTCGACATTCATGCCCAGGGTTGTCACCCCGGGCAGGGCGAAGGACACGACGATCGCCCCGACGACGGTCTCGCCGACGACGGCGACGAAGGAACCCTTGTCGTCGGAATCGACGTAGTGGTGGAATGCCGCGATGGCGACGGCGCGATCGACGGGCGGTTCGGTCCCCATCCAGATGCCCTCGTCGACGACCCGCACGCGCAGGTCGACGGCCGCGTCGGCGTCGCTGGCAAGTGCGCGGCGAATCGTTACGCGGTCGTGCGGCGGCATGGGTGTGAGCGTATCGCGCTCGGTCGGCGTTGAGGTGGGCTCGGTCGGCGTGCGTTTGGGCTCGTCGGCGGGCCCGCTTAGTGCTTTCGGTCGCCGGCGGCGAGCAGTGCGCTGGTCAACGGGTGCCCGATCAAGCGTTCTGCGACAGCCGCGGCCGCAATGGCGGTGTCGAGATCCACGTCGACCTCGTACCCGCTGTCGCGCAGTAGGTACACGAGGTCCTCGGTGGCGATGTTGCCGCTGGCGCCCGGTGCGAACGGGCAGCCGCCGAGGCCGCCGGTCGACGCGTCCAGCCGCGTGATGCCCGCCGTCACCGCGGCATAGGCGCTGGCCAGGCCGGTGCCCCGGGTGTTGTGGAAGTGCGCGCCCAGCGGCAGGTCGCCGATAAGGGGGCGGACCCGTTCGATGAGCGAGACGACGCGCCCGGGGGTGGCGGTGCCGATGGTGTCGGCAATCGCAATCCGGTCAGCGCCCGCGGCCACGCCGGCGGCTACCACGCGCTCGACGCGCTGCGGGTCGGTCGGACCGTCGAACGGACAGTCCCACGCGGTGGCGACGATGACCTCCACGGTGGCGCCGTGGTCATGGGCCAGCGCGGCGATCTCCGGGATGAGGGCGGTGGATGCTTCGGTGTCGCGCCCGACGTTGGCCGTGCTGTGGGCGTCGGCCGCCGATACCACGTATTCAATCGACGAGAGTCCGGCGGCCAGCGCACGACTCGCGCCGCCCGCGCTGGCGACCAACGCGGAGAACGCCACGTCTCCGAAGCGCTTGAGTTCGACGGCGAGCTCGGCCGCGTCGGCGAGTGCGGGCACCTTGCTGGGGGAGACGAAAGCGGTGGCCTCGACCTCTGTGACCCCGGTGGCGACGATGGCCTCCAGGAGCTCGACTTTCGCCTCCAGCGGGATCGGGTCTTCGATCTGCAGCCCGTCGCGCAGGGCGACGTCGCGGATCGTTACGTGCGTGCTCATATGACCCCTTCCTTCTGCAGGCGGGCGACCTCGTCGTCGGAGTAGCCGAGCAGCTCGCGGTACACCTCGTCGTTGCTGTGGCCCATTGCCGGCGGCCCGGCGTTGCGGACGCTGCCGGGGCTCTCCGACAGCTGCGGGACGATTCCGGGTCCCTTCACGGTGCGCTGCGAGCGCTCGTCCCAGTGGTCGGCGATGGCACCGCGTGCGTTGAGATGCGGATCGGCCACCACCTCGGCGACGGTGTTGATCGGTCCGCAGATGACACCGGCGGCCGTGAGGATCTCGGTGATCTGCGCGGCAGAGTGCTGCGCGGCCCACGCGCCGATGATCTCGTCGAGTTCGTCCTCGTGTTGGCCGCGCCCGACGTGGTCGACGTAGCGCGGGTCGTCGGCGAGCTCTGGCTGTTCCATGGCGGTGGCCAGCCGACGGAAGACGGTGTCCTGGTTGGCCGCGATGACCACCCAGCTGCCGTCGGAACTCTGGTAGATGTTCGACGGCGCGATGCCCTTGAGCCGCGTGCCCGACGGTCCGCGGACCACACCGCCCACGTCGTAGTCGGGGATCGTGGACTCCTGGACGGCCAGACAAGCCTCGATGAGCGAGGTGTCGACGACCTGCCCGCGCCCGGTGATGGTGCGGCGGTACAGCGCGGCCAGCGCGCCCTGGGCGGCGAACATCCCGGCTAGCGAGTCGCCCAGCGAGATCGCCAGGCGCGGTGGTGGCCCGCCGGGGAATCCGTTCATGTGCCGCAGGCCGCTGGCCGCCTCGGCGACCGAGGCGTACCCGGCCTTGCCCGCGTCCGGACCGGTCTGCCCGTACCCGGATACGCGCACCAGGATGATGCCCGGATTGGCGTCGGAGAGGACGTCGTAGCCCAGGCCCCACTTCTCCAGGGTGCCGGGGCGGAAGTTCTCGACGACGATGTCGGAGCGCTTGATCAGGTCGAGGAACGCCGCCGCGCCGTCGGGCTCGCGCAGATTGAGGGTGATGGACTTCTTGTTGCGGGCGTGGACGGTCCACATGAAGTGGTAACCGTCGACCTCCGCCTGGCCCCACGTCCGGATCGGGTCGGGTTGCCCGGGCGGCTCGATCTTGATGACCTCGGCGCCCATGTCGCCGAGGAGCCGGCCCGCGAAGGGGCCGGAGATGAGTGTTCCGATCTCCAGGACGCGGATTCCGTCGAGTGCGCCGGTTGTCACGGTGGTCGTCTCCTCGGGGTCGGCGCGACAAGTGCTTGATACTTTCTGAAACTGAATCTAACATCAGAAAATGGCGTGGGCCACATGCCGTACGAGACCGAGACTAGCCCGACTGCCGCAAGCCAGACCGGCGCACTATGAAGGAGAACCCGATGGCGATGATGACCCGCGAGGAATACGTGGCGTCGCTCGATGACGGACGGCGCACCTTCGCCGAGGGCGAAGAGATCAAGGACCTCGCCAGTCATCCTCAGTTCGCCACCGCGATCAGCCTCGTCGGCGAGGGCTACGAGCAGAATTACATCCCCGGCGACGACGCGAGCGGACCCTACTTCCGGATCCCGCACAGCCCCGGCGAGCTCAAGGAGATCCTGGAACTCCTCGCCGATTGGGACATGGTCACCGTGACGACGAGCCAAGGCCTGCTGGCCCTCATCACTGCGGCCACGCGGATGCGCGCGGACTACCCCGAGCTGGCCGATCGGATCGAGAAGTACTTCGACTACTGCAAGCAAAACGACCTGCGTTGCGTCCAGGCCATCACCGACGCCAAGGGCGACCGCAAGCTGGCGCCCGGGCAACAGGCCGATCCCGACGTTTACACGCGGATCGTCGAGCGCCGGCCCGACGGCATCGTGATCCGCGGTGCCAAGCTGCACATCTCGTCGGCCTCGGTCAGTCACGAACTCGTGGTGATGCCGACCAAGAACATGAAGCCCGGCGACGAGGACTACGCCGTCGCGTGCGCGGTCCCGGTGAACGCCCCCGGCGTGCGCATCGTCAACACCAGTTACGCCCCGCGCGAGCGCGTCGAGGACTTCCCGGTCAGCGGCAAGTTCAACATGCCCGAGGGGTTCATCATCTTCGATGACGTGTTCGTCCCCAACGAGCGCGTCTTCCTCGACGGTCAGACCGAGTACTCGGCGGCCTTCGCGCATGCTCTCGGGCTGTGGGAGCGCCTCGGCGGCACCGCGCACATGGCCGAGTTCGCCGATCAGCTCGTCGGCCTGGCCCAGCTGATCGCCGAGGCCAACGGCACCGAGCGCATCCCACACATCAAAGAGAAGATCAACGAGATGGTCATCTACGCGACGATGACCCGGGCCGGTCTGGAGGCGGCGATCGCCAACGCCGAGCTCAGCGAAGAGGGCTGGTGCTTCCCCAGCGAGCTATACACCAACGCGGCCAAGCACTACGCCGCCGCCGACTACAGCTTGATGGTCCGCCACCTGCACGACATCGGTGGTGGGTCGATCCTCACCGCGCCGTCGATCCAGGACTTGCAGAGCGAAGAGGTCGGGCCCTTCATCGAGAAGTACATGGCGACCAAGGAAGGCATTAGCGGCGAATACCGGCTGCGCCTGTTCCACGCGATCCGCGACTTCACCGCCGACGCCTACGGCGGCTGGCAACTCGTCACGATGCTTCAGTCCGGCGGCGGCCTGTACGCGCAGCGGATGGTCGCGCGCAAGCACTACGACATGGACCACGCCAAGAAGCTGGCCCTGCGGTTGGCCGGCCTGTAGTGACTGCCTCGCCGACGATCCCGACGGACCTCACGGAGTTCGCCGCGCACCTGCGCGAGCGGTTGGCGCCGCTGGTCGACGAATACGCGGGTGATACCGGCGCGCGCCCGGCCGACGACGACCGGATCGCCGCGGTCGAGGAACTGCGCGAAGGCCACGAGGCCGTGGTCGAGCAGGTGCGACGCTTCCAGCGGGCGCTCTTCGACACGGGACTGGCCTGGCCGTCGGGGCCCGCCGAGTTCAGCGGCATGGAGCTGCCGGCGACACATCAGGCAGTGCTCGACGAGGTGCTCGAGGACATGGGCTTCCCGTCGCGCGAAGCGCTGTTCGTCGGCCTCAACATCGTCGCCCCGGCGCTCGTGCACCACGCCGCGCCGGAACTGGCGAACCGTGTCGTCGGCGGGCTCTACCGCGGCGAGCTCATCGGTTGTCAGCTGTTCTCCGAGCCCGGCGCCGGGTCCGACCTGGCGTCGGTGGCCACCCGAGCGGTCCGCGAGGGTGACGAGTGGGTACTGAACGGGCAGAAGGTGTGGACGTCGATGGGGCACCTCGCCGACGTCGGCGAGGCCCTGGTGCGCACCGATCCCGCCGCGCCCAAGCACGCCGGGCTGACGATGTTCCTCGTGGACATGCATGCCCCCGGTGTCACCGTCCGCCCGATCCGGCAGATGACCGGTGGTGCCGCGTTCAACGAGGTGTTCCTCGACGAGGTCCGCGTTCCCGACTCCGCACGCATTGGCGGCGTGGGGGAGGGATGGACGGTCGCGTCGACGAGCCTGGGCAGTGAACGGTCGACGATGAGCGGCGCCGCCGGCCCGCTGACCCCGTACGTCACTGAGCGACTCGTCGCTCTGGTGCGCCGATTGGGTGCCGAGGCCGACCCGATCCACCGTCGCCAGATCGCGAAGACGGTCGCCGCGGTCACCGCGATGCGCACCAGCGCCGCCCTGACTCCGGGATCGTGGACGCACCACCTGGCACCCATGTCGGGCTCGGTGGCGAAGATGCTGATGGTGCGGGCTCTCGACGAGATCGCGACGCTGGTCGCCGAGGTCCTCGGGTCCGACGCTTTTGTCGACAGCGGCGCGCGCGATGAATTCGCGTGGTCGGAGTTCGTGCTCGGTGTTCCTGCGCTACATCTAGCGGGTGGTACCGACGAGATTCAACGGAATGTGATCGCACAGCGCGGCTTGGGCCTGCCGCGGAGATAAGGAGAACGCACCGATGGAAAGCTTCATCCAGCACCGCAAGGGCCGCACGCCCCGGCAGATCCACCGCGACGTCGAGGACCTCAAGGACGACGAGGCCGGCCGCGCCGGATTCGTCGGGCGGACGGTGCACTACTACCGCCGCAACGATCCGACGGCCTACCGCGCCGAGGGCGACCTCGCACCGCTGGACCGGCAGGGCTACGACTTGACGCCGACCGATCAGATCGACCCGGCCGGCGAGCCGCTGCTGATGTTCCACAACGAGGACTGTCGGATCTTGCTGAGCCGGCGCAGCGAGACCGCGCCGTTCTACACGCGCAACGTCGACGGCGACGAACTGATCTTCGTCCACGAGGGCACCGGTTACTTCGAGACCGAGTACGGACGCCTGCCCTACCGGCCGGGGGACTACGTGTACTTGCCCAAGTCCACGACATATCGCCAGATCCCGCAGGACGAGTCGTTCTTCATCATCATCGAGGCGACCGAGGAGTTCCGGGTGCCGGAGGCCGGACTGCTCGGACGGCACCATCCGTTCGACTCGTCGCTGGTGACCGTGCCGGAGGCGGAGGCCTTCGACGACGACGGCCGCGACGAGTACGAGGTGCGGTTGCGCCAGCGCGAGGGCCGCACGTCGCTGTTCTACCCGCACAACCCGCTCGACGTCGAAGGGTGGAAGGGCGACAACTTCGCCTTCACCTACAACATCGAGGACTACGACGTCATCGCCTCGGACACGGTGCACCTGGTCCCGATGGTGCACCTGTTCCTGCAGGCCACCGGTGTTTACGTCGCGAATTTCCTGCCGCGCCGGGCCGAAGGGCGGCCCGGCGCGGAACGCCCGCCGTGGTACCACCGCAACGTCGACTACGACGAGATCGCGTTCTACCACGGGGGCAGCGTGTTCGGCATCAACATGCCGCCCGGCCTGATCTCCCACGCACCGCAGGGCGTCCACCACGGCATGCCCGAGCGTGCTCGCGAGCGCGCTCGCCGTCGCACGGACGTCGACGAGCGCGTCGAGTGGAAGGTGCTGGCCATCGACACCCGGCGGCGGCTGACGCCAGCGCCGGTGATGCGCGCCAGCGCCCCTGTCGAGGTCGCCGAAGAGGTCCAGGTGTGACTGCCGAACTGACCGTCGACGAAATCCGGGCGTCGCTGCGCGACTGGTTCGCGCACACGCCCGGGATCGCCGAGGTGCGTGCTAATCGCGACCGCGCCGACGGCGACGCGAGCCATCCCGGGTTCGACCGGGCCACCTGGCAGCGGCTTGCCGAACAGCTCGGAGTGACCGGGTTGGGCGCACCCGAGGCCTGGGGCGGGCTGGCCTGCGACACCGAGTCGTTGGCCGGTGTGGTTGAAGAGTGTGCGGCGTCGCTGTATCCGGGGCCGGTGCGGGCGTCGGTGTTGCTAGCCGCCGCACTTGGGGGACTGGTGCCGCCCGAGAACGCCTCGTCGCAGATGCGCAGCGGGGTCGAGGCGTTCTTGGGTGGCACCGCGATCGCCGGTGTGCCGGGCGTCCCCGGGGACAGTCCGGCGTTCGCGGACGGGCGGGTGACGGGACGGTTCGACGCTGTCACCCACGGTGGGTCGGCCGACCTGCTGCTCGGCGAGGTGGCGACCGAACTGGGCCCGGCTGTGGCGCTTGTCCTTCTCAGCGACGCAACGACCGTGTCGCGAACCCCGCGCAGGACCGTCGATCTTGCGACGCCACTGGCCGACGTCGCGGTGATCGGTGCCCCCGCGGCGGTGCTGGTGGGCCCGGCTGATTCCGCGGGCCTCGACGCCCACCGTCGACTCGAGACGATTCTGGTCGCCGCCGAGCAGGTCGGCGGCGCCGAGGGTGCACTCGCCGGGATGGTCGCCTACGCCGGAGTGCGCGAGCAGTTCGGCAAACTCATCGGCACCTACCAGGCCATTGCGCACCGCTGCGCCGACACCGCCGTCGACATCGCCGCAGCGCGCGCCCTCGTCACCGCCGCAGCCGCCGCCCACGATGGGGGCGATGGTGGCGCGGCCCTCCAGCTCGCCCTACTGGCACGCGCCGAGTCGGCTGATGCGTTCACCGCAGCCACCGATTCCTACATCCAGGTGTCCGGCGGGATCGGCTTCACCTGGGAGCACGACGCCCACCTGTTCTTCCGTCGGGCCCGGGCCACCGCGGCCATCGGCGGCACCCCGGCCCAACATCGCGACCGGGCCGTCGAGGCCGGCTGCCTTGACCTGCTGGTAGGAGCGCCATGACCATCACCGCAGACCTGGGCGGGCGCGTCGCCATCGTCACCGGGGCGTCGAGCGGGCTGGGCCGACACTTCTGCAGCGTCCTGTCGGGCAACGGGGCACAGGTCGTCGCCGCGGCGCGGCGAATCGACCGGCTCGAGCACCTGGTCGCCGACGGCGCCGCTGCCCGTGCCGTCGAATGCGACGTGACCAACGACGGAGACGTCGGCGCGCTCGTCGCCGCCGCGGTCGAGCTCGGCGGCCCGCACATCGTCGTCAACGCAGCCGGTTTCGGCGACGAGGGCGATGCCCTGGAGGTATCGGTCGACGAATTCCGCCGCACCCTCGATGTCGACCTCACCGCCACGTTCGCGGTGTCCCAGGCTGCGGCGAAGGAGATGGGGTCGGGCGGGGCGATCATCAACATCGCCTCCATCCTCGGGCTGGGCGCTTCGTGGCCGGTGAAGCAGGCCGCCTACTGCGCGGCCAAGGGCGGCGTCATCAACCTGACCCGACAGCTCGGTGCCGAATGGGCGGGCCGCGACATCCGGGTGAACGCCATCGCGCCGGGCTGGTTCCCGTCGGAGATCACCGAGGAGATGTTCGAGAACGAGAAGTCCCTGGCCTGGATTCGTCGCAACACGCCGATGCGGCGTCCGGGCCGTCTCGACGAGCTCGACGGTGCGCTACTGCTGCTGGCGACGAGCACCTTCATCACCGGGCAGGTACTCGCCGTCGACGGTGGTTGGAGCGCCCGATGACCGTGCGTCTGGACCGCCGCGACGGCGTCGCCACTATCACGATGGACCGTCCCGAGAAGCGCAACGCGATGACCGACGAGATGTGGGCGCTCTTCGAGTCCCACCTGCGCGCGCTCGACCCCGGCGGCGCGGACCGCGTCCTGGTCGTGACCGGTGCCGGTGGCGCCTTCTGCGGCGGCTCCGACGTCACCGGGCTGCTTGACGACCCGTCGTCGATGCCCAGACGAATCGACGTGTCCAACCGGTGCGTTCTGGCGATGCACGACCTGCCGATCCCGACCGTCGCCCTCGTCGACGGGGTGGCCGCGGGGTCGGGTGCGAACCTGGCGCTGGCCTGCGATCTGGTCATTGCGACGCAGCGCTCCCGGTTCGCCCAGTTGTTCATTCACCGCGGTCTGTCCCTCGACAGTGGCGCCAGTTGGCTGCTGCCACGGTTGGTCGGGGAGCGCCGGGCCCGCGAATTGGCCCTGCTGGGCCAGCAGGTCCCCGCCTCCGACGCGCTCGACATGGGGATGATCACCAGGGTCGTCGGCGACGACGCGCTGGCCGCGGTCGGCGGCGAGGTCGTCGACACGCTGCTGGGCCACTCGCCGATCGCACTGGCGGGCAACAAGAAGCTGCTCGACGCGTCCTGGTCGGCCTCGCTGGCGCAGGCCCTTGACGCCGAGCGCGACAACCAGCTCGAGGTCCTCGCCAGTGCCGCGGCACAGCAGCAGATCTCGTCATTCGGCAAGTCCTAACCAATCAGGAGGCAGAACGTGGCCCACACCATCGAGCGAATCCCCTACGGATTCCGGTTCAAGAACGAGACCGGCACCCGCGACGCCTACGGCGGCACCACCGACTACGTCGTCCTGGAGGCGCAGCTGGTCCGACCGGTCGACCACGAGTCCGACACGCTCATCGTCTTCATGCACCCGGTGCTCACCGGCGCGTATCTGCCGATCATCGGTGCGCTCGCCAAGGCCGGGCACCACATCCTCGTCGCCAGCAGCCGCTACCGCGGCAATGACGCGGCGCTGCTGATGGAGAAGGTGGTGCAGGACCTGGGGGAGAGCATCAAGTTCGCGAAGAAGCGCCTCGGGTACTCCAAGATCGTGCTCGGCGGGTGGAGCGGCGGCGGATCGCTGTCCGCGTTCTACCAGCAGCAGGCGACCAACCCGACCTTGACGTCGAGCCCGTCGGGCGACGGCCCGGACCTGACCAAGGCCGAACTCCCGCCGGCGGACGCGATCATGCTGGTCGCCGCGCACGGCAGCCGCCACGGCACGCTCACCCAATGCCTGGACGCGTCGATCCTCGACGAGAGCGACCCGACGGTGCGCGACGCATCGCTGGACATCTACGGCACGGAAGTCTCCCCGCCCTACAGCCAGGAATTCTTGGAGCGCTACTTCGCGGCGCAGATCGCGCGCAACCGGAAGATCACCGCCTGGGTCAAGGAGAAGCTGGCCGCGATCAAGGCGTCGGACCGCCCGCAGGACGAGCACTGCTTCGTCGTCCACGGCACGATGGGCGACCCGCGGTGGCTCGACCCGACGATCGACCCCAACGGGCGTGAACCGGGGGTGAGCTACCTCGGCCCGCCGCAGGAGGTCAATGAAGGACCCTTTGGCCTGGCCCGCTTCACGTCGCTGCGCAGTTGGCTTTCGCAGTGGAGCTACGACGACGCGCGCGGCGACGGGATCGCGTGCTCGCGCGATTTGACGGTGCCAGCACTGGTGGTGGGCAATCTCAACGATGAGATCTGCACTCCGGCGCACACCCACGGCCTTTACGAGGCCGTCGGATCGGCCGACAAAGAGCTCTACGAGATCCCCGACGCCAATCACTACTACCTCGGCGAAGGGCAAGACGTGCCGCTGGCCAAGGCCGTCGAGATCACCGACGACTGGCTCAAGCGCCACGGCTTTGCGGGGGCGTGAGCCGTACCGATGCAGACGTCCGCGCAACTGATCCGCCGCGCCGGGGCGGACGGCTCGTTGGCGACCGACCGCACGATCAGCGAGTCGGTTCGCAAGTGGGCGTCGGAGCGCGGCGACGGTCTTGCGTTCGTCGGCCCTGATTCGACGCTGACCTGGCGACAGCTCGACCTAGCCGCGGACGAGTGCGCAGCCTGGCTCGCCGCGGCGGGCGTGGGCATTGGCGACAACGTGGTGTGGCTCGGGCGCAACAGCCCCGACTTCGCGATCGTCTACCTCGCCACGCGGCGGCTGCGGGCAGCTCTGGTCGGTGGGAACTGGCGACTGACCGACGGCGAGCTGGCGGCGACGCTGGCACGCGTGCCGTCGGTGATCGTCGTTGCCGATCACCACGAGGGCGGACGGCAGCTCGACCACGATCAGGTCGTGGTCCTCGACGCGGGCCGCAGCAGGCCCTGGGACGGGCACCGCGCCGACGACGTCGAACTGCACGACCGTCCCGGCGACGACGACGAGGTCGCGCTGTTCTGGTTCACCTCCGGATCGACCGGAGTGCCCAAGGCAGTCGGATTGTCGGCGGACCGGATCGAATTGGCCGTTGCGTTGCGGTCGGGGTACCGGTTGAGCACGGCGTCGCGGCTGTTGATCGTGCCGCCGGTATTCCACGCCGCCGGGTCGATCTGGACGCACTACGTGATGTCGCGCGGCGCCACCGGCTACTTCATCGCCGACGCGACCCCGTCGGGGATCGTGTCGTCGCTGGTGGACGACCGCATCACCCACTTCCTCGCGGTCCCCACGCTCCTGCAGGTCCTCGTCGAGGCGCTGCGCGGCAAGCCGGCGCAACTGTCGCTGCAACACATCGGATACGGCAGCGCGCCGATCTCGCCCGCGTTGCTCCGCGATGCCATCGATGTGCTCGGTTGCCGTTTCAGCGGCGTCTACGGCCTGAGCGAGCTCGGCGGTGTGGCGAGCTATCTGGCGCCCGACGATCACGATCCCGACGGCCCGCACGCCGACCGGCTCCGGTCGGTGGGCACACCGATCGCCGGAGCGACGATGGCGACACGGCGACCCGACGGCAGCGATTGCGACACCGACGAGCCGGGCGAGCTGTGGGTGAGCGCCCCGACGATGATGCTCGGATATTGGGACGACGGGCAGCGGATCGGGCCCGCCCGCAGGACCGACGACTGGTTGGCGACCGGCGACCGTGCGCGCATCGACGCCGACGGCTACGTCTACATCGAGGGCCGCATGGACGACATGATCATCACCGGCGGCGAGAACGTGCAGCCCGCCGAGGTCGAGGCAGTCCTCGAAAGCCATCCGGGCGTCGAGGAATGCGCGGTCTACGGCGTCCCCGACGAGCACTGGGGGCAGCGCGTCGTCGCGGCCGTCGTCGTGGGCCTTGGCGCTGCGCATCTCGACGACACCGAGGTCATCGCCTATTGCCGCGACCGGTTGGCCCACTACAAGTGTCCGACGCGCATAGTCGTCGTTGCCGAGATCCCGCGGACCGCGACGGGCAAGATCCAACGGGGTCGTCTCCAGAAGGCCTCCTCAGGCACCCCAGGTCACACATCATGAGCGCGGCGGCGACAGTGGCGGCCGATGAGCCGCCTCACCGCCCCGGCGAGCCGCTGCCCAGCGCTGCAGTCGGGGGATCTGCCAGCGCAACTGACGCCCCTGCCCGGCGAGCTCGCGGCGGTAGCCCCAGGTGCCCGAAACGCTGCCGGCCACCAGCCCGATCCCACGTGCGATTCGGTGCACCGCAGTGGGAGGGGTCAGGACGCGTAGCGAGGATTGGCCACCGCCAACCGCAGGCCGACTGCGGTGGAGATGGCCGCGGCAATGTCTGCGTCGCCGGGATCGACCGACCCGTCGCGGATCGCAAGCGCCAGGCCGGATTCGGTCTCGAAGCCGGCGCGGGCCAAGTGGGCACCCAGCTCCGTGCGTGCGGCGCTGCCGGTCTGGGATTCCCGAGCGACGATGCGCAGGACGTGCGCGGCCACTTTGCTTCGGTAACGGTCACGGTCCGACGCGCCGTCGGCGAGCTCGGCGATGAAGCCGCCGACGGCATCGAGGAGGTCGGCCGCGGTCGGCTCACCGAACAGATCGGGATCGTCGTCGCCGGCCTGGGGCGGGGAAGCAGGCATCGGTAGCCCGAGCTCGACGAGCAGGTCGTACTCGCACTCGGCTACCCGTCGCCCGACGGCCAGGAGCTCCAGCGCGTCGTGGCCGGACCCGGCGCGCCCGGCCTGCTGGCGGCAGATGATGGCCCAGTGCAGCGAACCGAAGAGCTGCCACCAGTCGACAGACTCGGCGTCGACGGTGATGCCGCTCTCGTCGGTGTACCCGCGCAGCAAGTCGCCGAGGTCCCCGATGCCGCCTACGCGCCCGGCCGACCCGAAGCGCCACGCCCGGGTGCAGAGCCAGCCGAGGTCCTGCGCCGGGTCGCCCCGATGGGTCAGCTCCCAATCGAGGACGCCCGTGATACCCGACGGCGAGACGAGCAGGTTCCCGAGTCGGAAGTCGCCGTGCACCAGGGTGGTCCGCGTTGGTGGACGCTGGTTCTCGCGGAGCCGGCGGAACGCGATCTCCATGACGGGCAGCGGTGTACCGGATTCCAGGTATTCGCGGTAAAGGGCGTCGAGCTGGTCGCTGCCGTCGGGCAGGCCGGGGACCCGGTCGGCGTCGGCGGCGTGGATGCGGGCCAGCACGGTGCCCATCTCGTAGGCCAGTCGCGGACGGATCGAGTCGAACTCGGCGTCGTGCAGGATGCGGCGCGGTGCGGCCTCTCCGTCGACGCACGACATGATCATGAACGCACCGCCGAGCACCTCCGGGGCACTCCCGCAATCGTCGATCACGACCGGCACCGGAACGCCCATGCGGGCCGCTTCGCGCAACACCGCGGCCTCGAGTCGCATTCGCTCGGCCCCCGTGGAGCCCGCCGGATCGCGGCGCAGGATGAGCCGATGGCCCTTTGGCGCAGATCCGTCCGAGTCGTCAGTGCCCTCGCTGGTGTGGACCTGTGCGGTGAAGCTCCACGTCTCGCGGCTCGCGCCCCCGGTCAAGTGCCGCAAACCGCTGATCGTGACGGGCGTGCCGTAGACCTCGCGGAGTCGGGACTCCAGCGCGGCAGCGAGGGCGGTATCGGTCATCGGCTCGTTCCTTTTCTCGCCACTGCGTGCTCATCGGTGAGCGTACGGTGAAAACTCGGTCATTCGATAGGAGAACGCCGCCATGCCGTCCACCGTTGCCCCCGAGACCGCCGAGTACCTCACACGGCTCGACGAGTTCATCGACGCGCAGATCGTGCCGCTGCAGGCCGCCGACGACAACGAGCGATTCTTCGACCACCGCCGGGAATGGGCGCGCACCGATTTCGAGGGCGGCGGGCTGCCGCGGCGCGAGTGGGAGGAACTGCTCGCCGAGATGAAGAGCCGCGCCGATCGCGCGGGTTTCCTGCGCCACGACCTGCCGGTCAGCGTCGGCGGCGACGCATCATCGAACCTGGAGATGGCGATCATCCGCGAGCACCTGGCGCATCGCGGATTGGGGCTGCACAACGACCTGCAGGACGAGTCGTCGGTGGTGGGCAACTTCCCGTCGGTGCACCTGGTGCTGCGGTTCGGCACACCGGAGCAGATCGCAGAGTTCGGCGCGCCCGGTGTTCTCGGCGAGCGCACCCTGGCGTTCGGCCTGACCGAGCCGGAGCACGGTTCGGACGCGACGTGGATGGAGACGACCGGCACGCGCAGTGGCGACGACTGGGTCATCACGGGCGAGAAGCGCTGGAACACCGGCATGCACGTTGCGACCCACGACCTCGTGTTCGCCCGCACGTCGGGATCCGGTGGGGATCCGCGCGGCATCACCGCCTTCATCGTTCCCGTGCGGACACCCGGCGTCGAGATCGGGCTCTTCCGGTGGACCCTCAATATGCCGACCGATCATGCCGACGTGAAGTTCGACTCGGTGCGGGTGCCCGACTCGGCGATCCTGGGGGAGGAGGGCCGTGGGTTGGAGATTGCGCAGGCCTTCGTCCACGAGAACCGACTGCGACAGGCGGCGTCGAGCCTGGGCGCGGCCCAGTACTGCATCGACCAGTCGGTCGACTACGCCCGCACGCGGGAGACGTTCGGCGCGCCGCTGGCCACCCGTCAAGCCGTCCAATGGCCGCTGGTCGAACTGCACACGGAGGCGACGATGCTGCGCAGCCTCATCCGCGAGACCGCCGCCGACCTCGACTCGGTCGACCACATGGAACTGTCGGACCACGTGTCGATGTGCAACTACCGGGCCAACCGGCTCGTGTGCGACGCTGCCGACCGGGCCATGCAGGTGCACGGCGGTATGGGTTACAGCCGGCACTTGCCGTTCGAGCACATCTACCGCCACCACCGCCGCTACCGCATCACCGAGGGCGCGGAGGAGATTCAGATGCGACGCGTCGCCGGCCACCTGTTCGGGTTCACCGGCGGTCGCAAGAAGGGCTGATCGAGGCGAGTCAGGCCGGCGCGGGCGGGCCGCTGTAGACGGTGCGGTACCAGATCGCACTGAGGACCCGGATCGCTGTCTCGTCGTCGGGCGGTGGGATTCCGATGTCCCCGCCGACGGCGAGCCACACCGAGCAGTTGGACTCCAGCGTCGACGTCAGCGCCGACGCGAGGAGGTCGAGGGGCAGGTCGACGGTGTAGCCCAAGTCCTCGGCGCGGTGCAGACCGACGAGGATCTGCTTGATCCCCGCGGCCCGCGTCTCCAGGAGGCGCTGGCGGAAGCCGGGATCGGTCAGCGCCATCTGCTGCAGGCCGATCATCTCCGGCAGGTACTCCTTGTACATCTTCCAGTACGCGGTGACCGCGGCGGTGACGCCTTCGTACGGATCGTGGTGCCCGGTGGTGAGCGATGCTTCCACGACCGACGTCGCGAAGTCGCCCAGGAGCGCCTCGAGGATCTGTTCCTTGTTGTCGTAGTAGTTGTAGAACGACGCGGTCGAGCGACCTGCGGCCGCGGAGATGTCGGCGATCTTGGTGTTCAGATAGCCGAGCGTGGCAAAACACTCGCGGGCGGCGGCGAGGAACGCCTCTTCGGTGCGGTGGCCCTTGCGGGTGCTCGGCACCGGTGCCTCACTCGGAGGCGCCGACGGTGGCGTGGAACTCGATCCCCACCTCGTCGGCGACCTTCAACGCACCCATGGCCAGCGAATACGGCTTGATCCCGACGGCCTTGTGGCTGACCGTCGTCGTCGCACTCACCTTCGCGCCGGAATCCGCGTCGGCGACGGCCACGTCGACGGTGTGCGGGACGGTCGTGCCGGCGACGGTGAGCTGACCGTCGAGACGGTAACCACCGTCGGTGGGGGAGACGTTGCTGGTGGTGAACGTGATGGTCGGGGACTTCGAGGCCTTCAGCGACTTGAGCGCGTTGGACCGGGCGATTGCCTTTTCCGCCCCGGTCATCGGGGTGAGGCCGCCCTCGCCGCTGAGCACCTCCATGGAGTCGACGACGACCGCCAGCGAAACCTTCTGCGGCGTGGTGTCGTCGACGTCGACGGAGCCCGTCCAGTCGTTGAACCCGATGGTCAACCGATGTCCGGTCTTGGCGGCGGGGCCGGTCTTGTCGGTCTTGAGGAGCAGCTCGCCGTCGGCGGGGCCGATCGTCCACGTTTGGGTCATGAACCGACCCTATCGTCGTTTTGACCCTGACCTGGGCACTCCCGTACTCTGGCTCCTCGGTGTTTCGGCGTTTTCGGAGCTCCCGGGTCCCAACTGGTCGCCGGGAATCACTCCGTCGAGCCACCTTGACCAGCAGTCACGACAAAGAGTTGAGGATCAACCGTGTCTACCTACACCCCGAAGGCGGGTGACATCACGCGTACGTGGCATGTCATCGACGCCACCGACGTGGTGCTCGGCCGCCTCGCCGTGCAGAGCGCGACGCTCCTGCGCGGCAAGCACAAGCCGACCTACGCACCCCACATCGACGGCGGCGATTTCGTCATCGTCGTCAACGCCGACAAGGTCGCCATCACCGGCAACAAGGCCAGCGGCAAGATGAAGTACCGCCACTCGGGACACCCCGGTGGCCTCAAGTCCACGTCGCTGGGCGACCTGCTCGCGACCAAGCCGGAGCGCGCCGTCGAGCAGGCCATCAAGGGCATGCTGCCGAAGAACAAGCTCGGTCGTGCCATGGGCTCCAAGCTCAAGGTGTACGCCGGCCCGAATCATCCGCACGCGGCCCAGCGCCCCGTCCCCTTCGAGATCAAGCAGGTGGCCCAGTGAGCGACGAGAACGTGACTGAAGAGAACATCGAGGTCGACGCCGTGGAGATCGCCACCGACGACTACACCACCGAGTCGGAGGCGCCCGCCGCCCCCGCCGTGGAGCGTGCGCCGGTGGTCATCGACCACCCGATCCAGACCGTCGGCCGCCGCAAGGAGGCTGTCGTGCGCGTGCGCCTGGTGCCCGGCACCGGCCAGTTCCACCTCAACGGTGGGCGCGACCTGGAGACCTACTTCCCCAACAAGGTGCACCAGCAGCTCGTCAAGTCGCCGCTGGTGACCGTCGACCGCACCGAGTCGTTCGACATCTACGCCCGCCTGGGCGGCGGCGGCCCCTCGGGTCAGGCCGGCGCCCTGCGTCTCGCGATCGCCCGTGCGCTGATCGAGGTCAGCCCCGAGGATCGTCCGGCGCTGAAGAAGGCCGGCTTCCTCACGCGTGACCCGCGTGCCGTCGAGCGCAAGAAGTACGGCCTGAAGAAGGCCCGCAAGGCATCGCAGTACAGCAAGCGCTGAACCGCGTGTCCCGTCTGTTCGGAACCGACGGCGTCCGCGGCCGGGCCAACGACGAGCTCACTGCCGAGCTCGCGTTGCGCCTGGCCGCGGCCACCGCGGAAGTTCTACACACCCCCGGGTCGGATTCGGACCGGCCCGTGGCGGTCGTGGGCCGCGATCCGCGCGCGTCGAGTGAATTCCTCGAGGCCGCCGTGTGTGCCGGCCTTGCCGCCCACGGTGTGGACGCGATCCGACTCGGCGTGGTCCCCACCCCGACGGTCGCCTTCCTGACCGCGGACTACGACGCCACCTTCGGCGTCATGATCTCCGCGTCGCACAACCCGATGCCCGACAACGGCATCAAGATCTTCGGGCCCGGCGGGCACAAACTCGACGACGAGGTGGAGAACCGCATCGAGGCGGCCATGACCACCGTCGAGACCGTGCCCCGGCCCACCGGCGCCGACATCGGCCGCCTGCGCGAGGCGCCGGACTCGGCGCAGCGCTACTTGGACCACCTCGCCGAGCAGGTCGACATCGACCTGTCGGGCCTCACCGTCGTCGTCGACTGCGCCAACGGTGCTGCGTCGCAGCTCGGTCCGCAGGCCTATCGCGCCGCGGGTGCCACGGTCATCCCCATCTTCGCCGACCCCGACGGCCTCAACATCAACGACGCCTGCGGCTCCACGCACATGGAAAAGCTCACCGCCGCGGTGCTCGAGCACGGCGCCGACCTGGGCCTGGCCCATGACGGCGACGCCGACCGCTGCCTGGCCGTCGACGCCGACGGGAATCTCGTCGACGGCGACATGATCATGGCCGTCCTGGCCACCGCGATGGCCGAGAAGGGGAACCTGGCCGACGGGGTGCTCGTCGCGACGGTGATGAGCAACCTGGGGCTGCACCTGGCGATGGAAAAGGCCGGCATCGAGCTGCGCACCACCGCCGTCGGCGACCGCTACGTGCTCGAGGAACTGCGCCGCGGCGGATATGCGCTGGGCGGCGAGCAGTCCGGGCACATCGTCGTTCCCGCGGCCGGTACGACCGGCGACGGCATCCTCACCGGCTTGCTCCTGATGGAGCAGTTGGCGTCCACCCGGCAGTCGTTGGCCTGCTTGGCGTCGATCATGACGGTGCTGCCGCAGGAACTGATCAACGTCCGCGTTGCCGACAAGCACGCCGTCGCGCAAGCGGAGACGGTCCGCGACGCCGTCACCGCCGCTGAGGCCGAACTCGCCGGTCAGGGCCGGGTGCTCTTGCGTCCTTCGGGTACCGAGCAGCTCGTCCGGGTGATGGTCGAGGCGCCGACCGCCGACGCGGCGCACGGGATTGCCGCGCGCATCGCCGACGTGGTGGCCGGCGCGGGAGCCTAGCGGGACCAACGCACCGACGCCCAACCGAGACCCTGCCGCGACCCGGGTGCAGCACAACCACCCCTATTGTTACTGATGTGACTGGTGTGACTAAGCGGACAAAGCGATCCGCGCTTACCCGTGCGGCTTTGGCCGGCGCGGTTGTCTTGGGCCTCGGCGTCGGAGCCGTCGCGACTATCGGTGCTGTCGGACCCGGCGCGAAGCCGGTGCCCGCGGGCCGCTCAGCGGTGCTGGACTTCGGGTCGCTCTCGCAGAACCCGGCCGACAACCCGTTCGGGCCCGCCCTGGTCGAGAAGAAGGTGCATCGCGGTTCGGCCGACCAGCGCAAGGCGGGCAAACCGAAGCAGCGCAAGCCCGGTCAGCGCAATCAGGCCCGCCCCGGCAGCAACAGGCTGCCCGGCGTGGGGCGCCCGTGCGGGGAGAGGCAGGTCAATCGCATCCGCAACGGTGTTCGGGGCAAGGTCGTCTGCGCGCGGATGGGCTCGGGTGCCCACCGGTGGGTGCAGATCAACGGCGTCGACCCGCAGGCGCGCAAGCCCGCGACCAAGTGCACCGGCCAATACATCACGGCGCGCGGACCCAACGGGCGCGCAATGCAGTGCACGCGGGGCCGCTGGACCTACGACCGCTGAATCACGGTCACGCGGAAATCGGCAGCCGGTCCGAGTGTTAGATGACTCCGCGTGCGAGTATCCCGTCGGCCCACGACGCCGAGATCGCCGTGACGCCGCGCAGGGCGCGCGCATAGCGCGGCATGATCTCCAGCGGCCGGTGCTTCGCGGCGTAGACGATCCACTCGCCGGCGTCATGAGCTGACAGTGACGGCACTCGCTCATACTCGGCGGTAGGCGCGATCATCGGCGTGTTCACCAGCGGGAAGCACACGTTGGTGACGCTCACCCCCGTGTCGAGCAACTCGGCGGCGAGGCTGCGGCCGAACGCGGCCAACGCGGCCTTCGATGCGGCGTAGGCGGCGAAGCGCGGCATCGAGCCGTTGGTGACGCCCCACGTGCAGACGTTGATGAACTGCCCGCTGTCGCGGCGCAGGAATTCGTCGAGGACGCCGAGCGTCAATCCGATCGGGCCGAAGTAGTTGATCGCCATCGTGCGCTGGAAGTCATGCATGCGGCCCGTCGAATCGGCGACCGAGCGGCGGATCGAGCGACCGGCGTTGTTGACGATGATGTCGGGTGTGCCGAAGCGAGTCAGCACCGCGTCGAGGACGTCGCCGACACCCTTCTCGGTGGAGAGGTCGCCCGACACCGCGAACGCGGAGCCCCCGCCTGCGGAGATCTCGCTCGCGACGCGTTCGAGCTCACCGATGCCACGCGCGACGAGTATCACGGTGGCACCCTCGGCGGCCAGCTGTCGGGCGGCTTCTTCGCCGATTCCCGACGAGGCGCCGGTCACGACGATCTTCTTGCCCGACAGGTCGATGGGCGCCACGATGTCGGTCAGGTCACCGACGGTGAAGGCGCGCTGAAGGGCCGCGCGGGTCGCCAGCGTCCGTGAGCTCTTCGCGAGCGTGCGGATGAAGTTGTTCGCCATGTCCACAGGCTATCGGTCGTCGGGACGACGGGATAGGCGGCGGTGCACTGCGTGATCAGCATGGACTTGTGCCCGGAAACCGGTGAAAACGCCAGGCTGATCAGCCGCGGTGGTCGTCCTGCCTCAGGACGACCACCGGAGGGGTTGGGGCTCGCGTGCGGCGGTCTTCAGTGGTGGGTACATGGAGATGACCCGTACCTTGTCGGACGCGGCGAACCGCGCTGCGGCGGCTTTCACCTGCTCGGCGGTGGCCGCCGGTGAGGTGCGCGTGAAGCCGAGGCGGGAGCGGGCGTCGCCGAGCACACCGTCGAGCGCGTCCAACATCTGGCTGCGGAAGTGGGCGACGGTGTAGGTCACGCCCTCGGCGAAGTGGTCGTACAGCGCCAGGCTCGGTGCGCAGCACTCCTGCAGCAGGCCGTCGGGCCATTTCACGATGAGCGTCATCTCGGGCATGGGCAATGTCCTTCCAGGTGACTCGTGGGCCGACTGATCAATCGATCGCCTGCCTATGAGTCAACGGCCCGGTTGTTGCACAGCTGTTAACGCTGGAACAAATAGTGGAACCGTTCGGGGGCGCGGTGCGTCTAAGGGATGTGAGCACAATGCGCGGGATTCGGTTGGATTCGGGCGAGGCGGCGCGGCTAGCCCATGACTGTCGTCGGGTGGCCGACGCCATCGACGAACACGTGGCGCTGCTGCGCGCCGGGGGATACGGCGGTGTGCGCGGCCGCGGTGGCACCGGCTATCGCCCGGCCGTCGATGCGGTGACAGCGCGACTGGAGGGACGTGCGATCGAGCTGCGGGCGGCGGCGCGCGGGTTGACCGCATGCTCGTCGACGATCGCGGCGGCCGACGGTGCGGCGGCGCGGCGGATATCGGGACTGTCCGCGCGGATGGGCGGGGTGGCGCCGTGACCGTGGCGCGCATGCTCGGGGTCGACGTCGAGCGACTCGCTTCCGATACTGCCGTGCTCGGTACGGCCGGTGAGGCGCTGCGCGAGCGGTGGGCGCAGGTCCTGGCGTTGCGGGCGCGGACGCAAGGGTTGGGCCTTTCGGAGGTCGGGGGAGGCGACGATCCGCTGGCGGTCATGGCGGGCCTGCCGGAGCGGTTGCGCGCCGACCTCGACGTCCTCGACGGGATCCGGGAGGCCGCGGAGGCCGCCTGGCACGGCGTTTCCGCCGTATGCGCCCGGCTCGCCCGGCTGGCCGACGAAGCGGCTGACGGTGTGGCCGGTGTGTTCGCCGACCCCGACGCCGACGGCGCCGACGATCTGTTCGCCGACTCCGGGGACGAGCACCCGGCGGCCGGATATGCCCGCGCGGGCCTCGCCCGGATCGACGGTCTGCTCGGCGAACTCGACGGCGGGCCCGACGCCGATCTCGTCCTGATCGGGGGGCGGTGACCCGCAACCGGGCTGTGGCCGAGTGGATCCGCGTGGCCGCGTCCGAGTGCATCGAGGCAATCGACGCCGCCGCGGCCGCCGCTGCCGTGACGCCGAACTCGGACGGGGCGCCCGTCACCGGAGAGTCGATGCGTGACCGACCGTCTGGTGTCGGTGACCGCGGTTTGTCCGGGGGCCAATCCCGACGCCTGCTACAACGCGCGGGTTGGTGGGCTTAAGCTCGGACCGTGACAGGCAGAAAGAAGAAGGACGTGCCACCGCCGCCGCCGGACGAGTTGATGACCGTATTGGCGCGGCGCGGCCCGCACCGTGTCCTGCGTGGCGACCTCGGATTCGTCGGCGTGCGGGGACAGATCTTCACCCCGGAGAAGGGCACCGGGCTGCCGCTGGTGGCGTTTGCGCACGCATGGATGGCTGACTCCGGCCGGTATCGCGACCTGCTGTTCCACCTCGCGAGCCACGGCATCGTGGTCGCCGCACCCGACGTCGAGCGCGGGTTCACGCCATCGGACGTCGTCCTGGCTGCCGGGCTGCGCACGGCGCTGGACCGACTGCCCGGGGTCCGCCTGGGCCTGGCCGAGAACGTCACCGTCGACGATCAGCGGCGCGGACTCGCGGGGCACGGTTTTGGAGCCTCGGCTGCCGTGTACGCCGCCGGACCCGACATCCTCGAAGCCACGGTCCAGGTGCCCGTCGATGCCGTCGCTGCCGTCTTCCCGTCGCAGTCGACGCCCGCGGCCTTTGCTGCCGCGTCTGTCGTCGACGCCCCAGCGATGGTCATCGCCGCGGGTCAGACGCTCGACACCTACGACGCCAACCCGCTGCCGCTGGCGCGCACGCTGGCTGGGCCGGTGACGTTGCGAGCCCTGCCCGGCGCCGGCAGCCGCGGCCTGTTGGAGCGGCGCACCCCGAAGTCGTTGGTCGGCATCAACGGTGCCGACAAGGCAACGCACTCGACAGTCCGGGCGCTGTTGACGGGATTCTTCCTGGCCACCCTCGGTGGCGACGAAACATACGAGGCGTTCACCGACGCCGACGCCGTGCTGGGCATCGCTACCAACGTCGACCCGTCGCAACCCGACGAGGACGACCGCTCCCACATCGACAAGCTGTTCAGTGGTCCGCCCGCCCCGAAGAAGTCGTCGTCGGGCGGCGTCGCACTCTCGTCGATTCGGGCGTTGCGCGGCTCCTAGGTACCCTGGAGCACTATGTGTGGAATCGTCGGGTACGTCGGCAAGCGCCAGGCGCTGGGCATCGTGGTCGATGCATTGCGCCGGATGGAGTACCGCGGATATGACTCCGCCGGAGTCGCGATCCTCGACGGTCACGGGGGTCTCGTCGTCGAAAAGAAGGCCGGCCGGCTGGAGAACCTCGACAAGCAGATCGCGCTGGTCGGCGCCGACACGCTGACCGGCACCACCGGCATGGGCCACACCCGCTGGGCCACCCACGGCAAGCCCACCGACCGCAACGCCCACCCGCACCTGTCTGCCGACGGCAAGATCGCCGTCGTGCACAACGGCATCATCGAGAACTACGCCCCGCTGCGGGCCGAGCTCGAATCACTGGGCGTCGACTTCAACTCCGACACCGATACCGAGACGGCCGTCCACTCGCTGCAGCGCGCCTACTCCTCGGGAGAGACCGCCGGTGATTTCGTCGCCAGCGCCTACGCCGTGCTGCGCCGGCTCGAGGGCGCGTTCACCCTGGTCTTCACCCATGCCGACCACCCCGACACCATCGTCGCCGCGCGCCGGTCGACACCGCTGGTGGTCGGCGTTGGCGACGGTGAGATGTTCGTCGGCTCCGACGTGACCGCGTTCATCGAGCACACCCGCGACGCCGTGGAGCTCGGCCAGGACGAGGTCGTCGTCATCACCGCGGACTCGTACACGATCACCGATTTCGACGGTGAGCCGCGCAGCGGCAAGCCCTTCCATATCGACTGGGACCTCGCCGCCGCCGAGAAGGGCGGATACGACTACTTCATGGTCAAGGAGATCGCCGAGCAGCCCGATGCGCTGACCAACACACTGATGGGGCATCTGCGCGACGGGCAGATCATCCTCGACGAACAGCGCATCTCCGACGACGAACTGCGCGAGGTCTCCAAGGTGTTCGTCGTGGCCTGCGGCACCGCCTACCACGCCGGGATGCTCGCCAAGTACGCCATCGAGCACTGGACGCGCCTGCCCGTCGAGGTGGAGCTGGCCAGCGAGTTCCGCTACCGCGACCCGGTGCTGGACCGCTCGACGCTCGTCGTCGCGATCTCGCAGTCCGGCGAGACTGCCGACACCCTGGAGGCGGTGCGCCACGCGAAGGATCAGAACGCCCGTGTGCTGGCCATCTGCAACACCAACGGCGCCCAGATCCCGCGCGAGTCCGACGCCGTGCTCTACACGCACGCCGGCCCGGAGATCGGCGTCGCGTCCACCAAGTGCTTCCTGGCGCAGATCGTCGCGGCCTACCTCGTCGGGCTGGCCCTGGCGCAGGCACGCGGAACCAAGTTCACCGATGAGATCACGCGCGAGTTCCACGATATGGAGGCCGCCGCCGCGGCCGTCGAGGACATGCTCGACACGATGGAGCCGGTGCGGGAACTGGCCCGCACGATGGCCGACCGCGACACGGTCCTGTTCCTCGGGCGCCACGTCGGCTACCCGGTGGCACTGGAAGGTGCGCTCAAGCTCAAGGAGCTGGCCTACATCCATGCGGAGGGCTTCGCCGCCGGCGAACTCAAGCACGGGCCGATCGCGCTCATCGAGGCCGGGCTGCCGGTGTTCGTGGTGATGCCGTCGCCGGAGGGTCGTGCGGTGCTGCACTCGAAGATGGTCAGCAACATCCGCGAGGTCCAGGCGCGCGGCGCCGAGACCATCGTGATCGCCGAGGCCGACGACGAGTCCGCGCGCGCCGTCGCCGACCACTTCATTCCGATCCCGCACATCTCCACGCTGCTGCAGCCCCTGGTGTCGACCATCCCGTTGCAGGTTTTCGCGGCGACCGTCGCCGACGAGCGCGGCTACGACGTCGACAAGCCGCGCAATCTTGCGAAGTCCGTCACGGTCGAATAGCACCCTCGTGCACTATCCCACCGTCGCCCAGATCCGCGCTGCCGAGCAGGCCACCGGGCTGCTGGCAAACGGCGTCCTCATGGGCCGGGCGGCGCACGGGTTGGCGTCGGCCATCATCAACGCGCTGCGCGACGGTGGCGTGTATGGCCGTCGGGTCGGACTGGTCGTCGGCTCCGGTGACAACGGTGGCGACGCCCTCTACGCCGGCGCCATCCTTGCCCGCCGCGGTGCCGCGGTGTCGGCGGTGCTGCTTGCGCCTGAGCGCGCACACGACGGCGGACTCGCTGCCCTGCGCGGCGCCGGCGGTCGTGTCGTCGACGCCTTCGGGCCGCTCGATGTGATCGTCGACGGGGTGGTGGGCATCGGCGGCTCCGGTCCGTTGCGCCCGAACGCCGCGTCGGTATTCGACGCGGTGCGCGCGCACTGCCCGTCGGCGCTGGTCGTCGCTGTGGACGTCCCATCCGGTGTCGACGCCGACACCGGCGTCGTGAACGACTCGGCCGTGCGCGCCGACCTCACCGTGACTTTCGGTGTGCCGCGGCGCGCCCACGTCCTGGCCGCGCCGCAGTGCGGTCGGGTCGTCGTCGTAGACATCGGGCTGGGACAGGACCCCGGGCACGACGCCGAGCTGGTGTCGCTGTCCGACGAGCAGGTCGGTGCGGCGTGGCCGGTGCCCGGCCCGTTCGACGACAAGTACCGGCAGGGAGTCGTCGGGATCGTCGCGGGGTCGGCCACCTATCCCGGGGCGGCGCTGTTGTGCACCGGAGCCGCGGTCGCTGCGACGTCGGGGATGACGCGCTACGTCGGCCCGGCGGCCACGGCCGTCGTCGACCGGTACCCGGAAGTCGTGGCAGTGTCCGACGTGGCTGACGCGGGGAAGGTGCAGGCGTGGGTCGTGGGCCCCGGCCTCGGCACCGACGACACCGCACTGGACCGCCTGCGCACCGTTCTGGCTGCGGACGTCCCCGTCCTCGTCGATGCCGACGGCATCACCCTGCTGGCGGCCCATCGCGATCTGCTGGCCCACCGCAGCGCGCCGACGCTGCTCACCCCGCACGCCGGGGAGTTCGCCCGGCTGACCGGGGAGCCCCTCGGTGCCGACCGGGTGGCCGCGGTCACCGCCTGTGCTGCCGACCTCGGTGCAACAGTACTGTTGAAGGGCCGAGCGACGCTGATCGCTGCGGGGGATGGCGCTGTCCTGGTCAACGAGGCCGGATCGTCGTGGGCGGCGACCGCCGGATCGGGCGATGTGCTGTCGGGGATCATCGGCGCATTGTTGGCCACCGGGCTGCCCGCGAACGTCGCCGCGGCCATGGGAGCGCGCGCTCACAGTGTTGCCGCACACATTGCCGCGGGGTCCCCCGGGGCGCCGATCGGGGCATCCGGGCTGGTAGCGGCCATCAGCGATGCGATTCGGCGGTTGCGGGCCCAAGCCGGGGCGAAGTCGTAATCTCGCGCGGATCTGAGACAATATCTTCTCGATGCAATCATCTGTCGGCACCACCTCCATGGGCACCGCCATCGTCGATCTGGCGGCGATCACCCACAACCTCCGCGTCGTCACCGACGTCGCGGGGGTGGGTGCGCTCGCCGTCGTGAAGGCAAACGGCTACGGACACGGTGCGCTGCCCGTCGCGCGCGCCCTCGTCGAGGCCGGTGTCGTCGGACTCGGGGTCTCCCAGGTGGCCGAGGCCCTCGCGCTGCGCGAGGGTGGGATCACCGCGCCCGTGACCGCCTGGTTGCACGTCCCCGACACCGATTTCGAGGCTGCGATCGCCGGCGGCGTGGACATTGCTGTTTCCTCGCCGCGCCAACTCGACGCCGTCGTCGACGCCGCCGCACGTCGCGGTGAACCGGCGACGCTGACCGTCAAGGTCGACACCGGGATGAACCGCAGCGGCGTGGGATGGGCCGAGTGGGAGGTCTTCATCGAGGCATTCGCCCGTGCACATGCCGCCGGTGCCGTCGCATTGCGCGGGGTGATGGCGCACCTTGCGTGCAGCGACGAACCTGACCACCCCGCCAACGATGCGCAGGCCGCCGGGTTGCGCGCGGCCGTCGCAGACCTGGCCGCGGTCGGCGGTGTCCCCGAATTGGTGCACCTGGCGAATTCGCCCGCGGCGCTGACCCGTCCCGACCTGGCTTTCGACGCGGTGCGCCCAGGGGTCGCCCTGTACGGCCTCAATCCGGTGCCGAACCACAGCGATGCACCGCTGATCCCGGCGATGACGTTGCGCAGCGAGGTATCGCTCGTCAAACGGGTGGCCGCCGGTGGGGGCGTCTCGTACGGCCTCACCTACGTGGCGCCCGCTGACACGGTCGTCGGGATCGTCCCAGTCGGCTACGCCGACGGTGTGCCCCGAGCACTGTCGGGAAAGTTGCGCGTGCGGATCAACGGGCGTGACTTCCCCGGGATCGGGCGGATGTGTATGGACCAGTTCGTCGTCGACCTCGGACCGGACGGGGGCGGCGTCACCGAAGGTGACGAGGTCGAACTGTTTGGAACCGGCGCAGATGACGCCCCCACCGCGGGCGAATGGGCGGAGATGAGCGACACCATCGACTACGAGATCATCACCGGCATCGGCGGGCGCATCGCCCGCCGCTACGTGGGCGGGCAGTCGTGATGGCGCGTGGACGCGGGGTGCGGGCCGATATCGCCCTCGACGATGAGGAGCCGATGATCCGGCGCCGCAAGGCCAGTGCGGGGGTCTCGATGCTCGGCAGCCTCGCGGCGACCGGCGTCACCCGGCAGGTGACGCAGGCGCGCGCGGGGTTGGACGACCCGTTCGCCGACATCCGGTTCGATTCGATGTACCGCGAGCCCGACCGCTGCGTCATCACCGACGACGGTGTGCGCCTGGCCGCCCGCGTCGTCAACGACGTCGACGATCCCGATCTGACGGTCGTATTCGTGCACGGATTCTCGTTGCGGATGAGTTCCTGGTACTTCCAGCGCACCGCGCTCGCGCCAACCTGGGGCGAGCGGACCCGACTGGTGTTCTACGACCACCGTGGGCACGGTCGCAGCGATGCGGCGCCGCCGCAGACGATGACGATGAGCCAGCTCGGCGACGACCTGGCACTGGTGCTGCGGGCACTTGCGCCGACGGGTCCCGTCGTCGTCGTCGGGCATTCGATGGGTGGCATGGCGACGATGGCGCTGGCCCGTCGGCATCCCGCGCTGTTCGCACCAGGTGGCCGGGTCGTCGGCGTCGGGTTGGTGGCCACGGCCGCACGCGGGATCACCGAGGCCGGGGTGGGCGAGGGCCTCCAGAATCCGGTGATCAACGCGTTCCGTCTCGCGGTGCGGCGTGCGCCCTGGTTCATCCAGGCGGGCCGGACACGTGCCCGCCGCGCACTGGAGCCGGTCCTGCTCGCGGCCAGTTTCGGGCCCGACTTCTACAGTCCGGCGACGGCGCGGGCGGTCGAGCGGATGATCCGCCAGACTCCGCTGGAAACGATCGTCGGATTCCTCCACGTCCTGGAGGTGCACGACGAGTCGGCTGCGCTCCCGGTGCTGGCGACGGTGCCCAGCGTCGTCGTGTGCGGCGACGAGGACTGCATGACGCCGTTCCAGAACTCGTACTCGCTGTACGGGTCGCTGGGGGAGAAGTGCCGGCTGACCATCATCCAGGGGGCCGGTCACATGGTCGCCATGGAGCGCCCGACCGAGGTCGACGAGATCCTGGACGGGCTGATCACCCGCGTGCGCGAAGAGCTCGCCTCCCGCGAACCGGTTGAGCATCCCGTCATCGTCGAACCGGTCGTAGAGCCGGAGCCGGTGCGCCGCCGCTGGTGGCAGCGAAGGCAGCGGTGACCGCCGAATCGGGCAGTGCCGTACTGCCCGACGTCGCCGACACTGAAGAGTTCGGTGCGTCGCTGGCCGCGACGTTGCGGGCCGGCGACCTGGTGATCCTCGACGGTCCTCTGGGCGCAGGGAAAACGGCGATGGCCCGGGGCATCGGCGCCGGGCTGGGCGTGCTCGGCCGCGTGACGTCGCCGACGTTTGTGATCGCCCGCGCCCACCGGTCGGCCGATCCCACCCGCCCGGGCATGGTCCACGTCGACGCCTACCGTCTGGGGGGCGGAGCTGACGACGCCGCGTCGGTGAACACCGCGATCCTCGACGAACTCGATGCACTGGACCTTGACACCGATCTCGCCGACTCGGTCGTGGTCGTCGAATGGGGTGCCGGGGTGGCCGAGCGTCTGGCCGGGCGGCACCTGTTGGTGCGGTTGTCGCGCGAACCGGAATCGGATGTGCGCACCGTGAGTTGGGAGTGGGCCGGTGACTGAGCGGCGGGTTCTCGTGATCGACACCGCGACCCACGCCGTGGTCACCGGGTTGGCGGCGGTCACCGCGTCGGGCGCCCGCGAGGTGTCTTCGCGGGTGGTGGCCGATGAGCGTCGCCACGCCGAGACGCTGACGACGTTGATGGCCGATTGCCTGCTGGAGGCGGGCTGGGACGGTGCCGACTTGGACGCTGTCGTCGTGGGCTGCGGACCGGGCCCGTTCACCGGGCTGCGCGTCGGAATGGCGACGGCTGCCGCGTACGGCGATGCGCTGGGGATTCCGGTGTACGGAGTGTGCAGTCTTGATGCCATCGCCGCCGTGGCGGTTCGGGAGAGCGGGACGCGGTCGGTCCTCGTCGTGACCGACGCGCGACGGCGAGAGGTCTATTGGGCGCGCTTTCTCGACGGTGAGTGCGTTGCCGGACCGGGAGTCATCGCGCCGGCCGTGCTCGTCGACGAACTCGCGGGTGAGCAGATCGACCTCGTCGCGGGGGTGCCAGCGCTGCTGAGTGGTGGTCGAGTGCCAGGTGAGGCGCTAGCCGAGCTCGGTGTATCGATATCCCGTGACTGTGGTCCTGACGTCGTCAGCCTCGCCACGATCGCCGCTGACGCGGTGCTGGCCGGTGCCGAGCCCGATCCGCTGCTGCCGCTATATCTGCGCCGCCCCGATGCCGTCGAACTCGCTGATCAGAAGAAGAAGCGGGCGCGCGCATGACGCTGATCGACGAACTGAAGTTGGCCGACGTCGCACGGTGTGCGGAGTTGGAGCAGCAGCTGTTCGCCGACGAGTCTCCGTGGTCGGCGGCGGCCTTTCGAGCCGAGATCAAAGCGCCCTACAACCGCTATTTCGCTGCCCGCGAGGCTTTGGGCGGCACCCCGATTGGATACGCGGGCATCTCGATCCTCGGAAGTGCCGACGACCACGAATGCGAGATCCACACCATCGCGGTGGACTTGACGCACCGCGGCCAGGGGATCGGGCGCGCACTGCTCGAGGAGATGCTGGCCGTGGCCGATGTGCGCGACGCGCCGGTGTTCCTGGAGGTCCGCGTCGACAACGACCCGGCGATCGGGCTGTACGAGAGTGTCGGGTTCACCAGATGCGGTGTGCGCAAGGGGTACTACCAACCGTCGGGGGCCGACGCGTACACGATGATCCGTCCCAGCGCTGGGAGTCAGAAGATGCCGGAGGACCCCGATGCCTGAACCGCTGATCGTGATGGGCATCGAGAGCTCGTGCGACGAGACCGGCGTCGGGATCGTGGCGTGGGATCCCGACGCCGACGGCGGCCCGCTGCGGCTGCTGGCCGACGAGGTGGCCTCCTCGGTCGCCGAGCACGCCCGCTACGGCGGCGTCGTGCCCGAGGTCGCCTCTCGTGCGCACCTGGAGGCCATGGTGCCGACGATGCGCCGAGCGCTGGCCGCCGCGGGGATCGATAAGCCCGATGCGATCGCGGTGACGATCGGCCCGGGCCTGGCCGGGGCGCTGCTCGTCGGCGTCGCCGCAGCCAAGGCGTATGCCCTGGCCTGGGACGTGCCGCTGTACGCGGTGAACCACCTCGGCGGGCACGTCGCGGTCGACACGTTGGAGCACGGGCCGATGCCGCCGTGCATTGCGCTGCTGGTCTCCGGCGGGCACACGCACCTGTTGCGCGTCACCGACCTGGGGGAGCCGATCGAGGAACTTGGCACCACCGTCGACGATGCCGCCGGTGAGGCGTTCGACAAGGTCGCGCGGTTGTTGGGCCTGGGCTATCCGGGTGGACCGGCCATCGACGAGCTGGCGCGCGACGGCGACCCCACCGCGATCGCCTTTCCCCGAGGGATGACCGGTCCGCGGGATGCGCGGTACGACTTCTCGTTCTCCGGGTTGAAGACAGCCGTCGCACGCTACGTGGAGGGGTGCGAGCGCCGCGGCGAGGACGTGCCGCTGGCCGACGTCGCGGCCTCGTTCCAAGAGGCGGTCGCCGATGTGTTGACGCTCAAGGCGTTGCGGGCGTGCGAGGACTTCGGGGTGTCGACGCTGGTGTTGGGGGGCGGAGCGACCGCCAACTCCCGCATCCGGTCGTTGGCGCAGGAGCGTTGCGATGCCGCGGGCATCGAATTGCGGGTGCCCAAGCCGCGGTTGTGCACCGACAACGGCGTGATGATCGCGACCCTGGGCGCGCACGTTATCGCCGGCGGCGCGGAGCCGTCGCCGCTGACCGTCGCTACCGACCCGGCGATGTCGGTGCAGATCAGCGCCTACTGACTCCCGACTGGGCCCCACTCCATCGCCGAGTGGGCAATGGAATCCGCCGACTGGGCCCGATTTCAACGCCGAGTGGGCAGTCAGTACTGCTTCCACTCGTCCTGGGCGTAGCGCAGAATGCGAGGGTCCATCAGCGTCGACGGCGGTAGCTGAAGCGGCGGACGGTCGCGCGGGAAGACTTGGGCGGCACGGAGCTCGTCGTCGGAGAGGAATCTCGTCGGCGCCACCGGCGCCATTCGCAACGTCGGTTTGGTGCGCGCGGCGAGGAAGAAGCCCCAGTCGCCGAATGACGGGACGTCGACGTGGTACGGCAGCACCGTCAGACCGGCGTCGGCGAGGGTCGCGCCGATGCACCAGAAGGAGCGCGGCGCAAAGTACGGTGACCCGGCCTGCACTGTGACGACGCCGCCGGGCGCGAGGTGAGCGGCGACGAGCGCATAGAACTCGGTCGAATAGAGCTTGGCCGTCGCGGTCTCGTCGGGGTCGGGCAGGTCGACGATGATCGCGTCGAACTTCTCGTCGGTGGTCCGCAGCCAGTTGAATGCATCGGCAGCGATCACGCGGGCACGGGAATCGGTCATTGAACCGCGATTGAGTCTGGTCAGGCGCGAGTCGGTCTGTGCGAGCCGGATTATCACCGGGTCGAGCTCGACGAGGGTGACCGATTCCGTCGGGTAGGTCAGCACCTCGCGCAGCGCGAGTCCGTCCCCGGCGCCGAGGATCAGCACCCGGCGAGGACGGTTGGCCATCGCAGGATGAACCAGTGACTCGTGATAGCGATACTCGTCTGGTGAGGCGAACTGGAGGTCTCCGTTGAGGAACAGGCGAATGTCTTCGGCTCCGCGCAGGGAAGGGGCCGAGGTCATCACGATCTCCTGGTAGGGAGTTCGCTGTGCGAACACGATGGGATCGCGGTAGAGCGCTTGGCGCGCGGTGACTTCGAATGTGCCCGAGTACGCGAACGCGGCGACGAGGAGCGTGATCACCGTCGTCGCCCCGGCGCCGACTGCCGCCAGCCCTCGTCGCGACAGGTCGCGCCGAAACAGCACGACGACCAGCAGGACTCCGGCGACGGCGTTGATGAGGCCGACGACGATCGCCCCGCGCAGCTGCCCGAACGCAGGTAGAAGGAGGAACGGAAAGGCGAGTCCGCCGAGCAGCGCACCGATGTAGTCGGCGGCAAACAGGTCGGCGACCGCCGAACCGGCGTCTTGGCGTCGAATCCGTTGCAGCAGCACCATCAACAGCGGGATCTCCGCGCCGATGAGCAGGCCCAGGACGAACGCGACGACGACCAGTGCCGCGGTGTAGAGGGATAGGTAGGCGAAGGCGGCGTACAACGCCATGACCGACAAACCGCCGAGCAGTGCCAGCGTGAGTTCAACGGCGGCAAACCACGTGACCGGCCATCGCTGGAGAGGTTTGGCCGACAGAGATCCGATGCCCATCGCGAACACCATGACGGCCAGCACGATGGAGGCCTGGGTCGCGGTATTGCCGATCAGGAAGGAGCCCAGCGATACCAGGGCCAACTCGTAGACGAGTCCGCAGGCGGCGCAGAGGAATACGACGGCGAGCAGTGTCGCGCGCGCGAGCCGCCGACGGCCCGCGCGCGGGGACGCAGGTCCGGCGTCGGCGCCGATGGTGTCAGAGGATGGCGGCAGCAATGATGCACGCAGCAGCGATATGGAGCACCGCGTGGACGGCGACTGCCGGATGCGGCTGCTCGTCCATGATCGCGTCGCCGATCTTGCCCGGTGTGACCAGCGTCAGCAGTCCGAAAGTAACCGCCATTGCGACGAGGCCCAGCGCGCTGTAGGCGGCGGTGTAGAGCATGCCCCTCGCCAAGCCGCCCTCGCTTGCCGCGATCGCCGCCACGACGACGATCACCATGCCGATGAGGTTCGATGCGACCAGCGCGGCGGCGTTGCGGTTGCGATCGGACCACACCTGAGCGCGCAGGTTGCCCGGCGTCAGCAGGTCGAGGACGATGAAGCCGACTGCCATGGCGACGATCCCCGCCACCGAATAGGCGCCGGCCGCGATCAGGTCGTCCCAGAACTTCTCATCCATAGTCGTCCTTCGTTCGTAGGTGCCCGTTGAGGTGCGCGGTTTGGTCTATTTGCCCGACCCACTACCGCCGCCGCGGTAGCTGTTGCCCCGGCCAGAGTAGTGGGGCGTCGGGACCCAGTAGCTGCCGATGTAGCCGTGGTAGTGGTTGAGGCCGGTGCGGTAGTCCTTGCTCACCATCACGCGGGTCTTGTCGGCGCCGTAGGGGAACAGGCCGACGATGTACTTCGGGTACTGCAAGAACGTGGATCCCGCGACATTGCCATAGCCCGTTGCACCAGGCCGGGTATCGGTGGGCCGCTCCGATTGCGAAATTTCTTCGGCGACGGTGGCTACGTCACCGTCGGCGACGTAGCCGGTCAGCGAGGATCCTTCGTCCAGGCCGGCTTTGCGGTGGTACCGCTTCTCGATGTAGTCGCGGGCATTCAGGGCACCGAGCGCTCCCGGATCGGTGGGTGCTTCGGAGGTGGCGGAAGTACTGGTAGTGGGACTGCTGGTGGTGGGCCTGCTCGTTGTGGGATAGGTGTAGGTAGGGGTGCGCGTGGGCTGGGTCGGCTTGCCATCGACGTTGCACGTGACGACGAGGACGGCGAAAGCGACCAGTGCGATGATCCCGATGAGCGCGTTGCGCATGAAGCGCAGAAGTGCTCTGGGATCCTCGGATCCGCCGCCGTTTCGAAAGGTCATCGGTCTGTGTCTCCGGTTCGCTCACGGATGGTGCTGGTCGTGACGACGACTTCGCCGGACTGTGGGTAAGAGTGCCAGGTATCCCACTGCAGTACGCCGCTAGCCGGGTCGTGCTGAGCACGCACCGCCGTCACCGCCAACGGGCGGCCGGGATAGCTGCCGATCAGCCCGAGCGCGCGCTCGTCAGTCGGACGCACCTGGCTTTCGAGATGGCCGACGATCATGCGCATCGACTCCTCGTCGTGAACCCGGACATCAGAGCTGAAGGTGTAGTCGCCGCGTACCCAGTGTGTCGGCAGCGCCGGTTCGACGCCGGGCAGGCAGGCGAGGGTTTCGCGCAGCCGCCCCTGTGGCCTGTCGACGACGACCTGATGGCTGGCACCGAGAAGCCGCAATTGGATGTCGAAAGGCCCGAGTCGACCGGCGCAGGTGGCCAACGCGGGCTGGTCGTCGGCGTCGAGCGTCAGGGTCAGGTCACCGGCCCGGGTATCGACGAAGACGCCGCCCAGTTCGACCAGCGCTGTCACCTCGCCGCCTCGGGCGACGGGTTCGACGGGTAGATGCGGAGCTCGCTGCGCGCGAGCACCTCGCCGCGGGCGGCCTCCCAGCCCGAGCCGTAGTCCTCGAACGAGAGCCGGGCGTTGCCTGCCTCGTAGTCGTGGTACCGCATGGTGCCGCTGGTTGCGGCGCCGGTCGTCCCCGCCGACGTGAAGCTGGCGGCGCCGTCCTCGTCGTAGTTGTAGCGGCGGCCCTCGAAGTCGATCGTCGGGGGTCCGGGGGTGACGGTGACGCCGCCCAGTTCGACCCACTGCACGACCTCCAGGTCGGGGTCGTCCTCCACCGACAGCCACACGCGTTGGCCGGTCCCGGTGTCCAGATGTGCCTCGATCCAGTTGTAGCCGTCCTGGGTGAACCGGATGACGCCGCGTACGGCGAAGGTCGTGCCGCGGATATCGACGAGGTCGGCGGGTTTGAGTTGGCGCGGATCGCCCCGGACGGCGTCATCGTCGGCGGTGGAAAACGGATCGCCGGGTCGGTAGGTGCGGTTGCGCAAGGCCTCCGCTTCCGCCTTTCGGGTGGCATTGGCGGCCAGGGTGTTGAACACGACGGCGACCGCGATGATGAGCAGCAGCGCGATGATGATGATGACGGCGTACTTCACTCCTCCAACCTACCCAATTCCGACATTTGGGCCGATGGCCCAGGCGGCGTCGGCTACTGGTCGAGGGAGGCGCCGCCGTCGACGCGCAGGTCGTGCAGGGTGATGTGCCGGGCGGCGTCGGAGGCGAGGAAGACCGCCGACGCGGCGATGTCCTCCGGCTGCGCCAACCGTCCGAGCGGGATGCCAAGGCGGAATTGCTCGGGCGTACCGGCAATCACCGCTTCCGCGGACTGCTCCGGGGGCACCGACTCGGGCCACATGCTGTGCAGCATCGCGGTGTCGGTCGACCCGGGGGTGATGATGTTGCACCGCACCCCGCGGCCCGCCATCTCCAGGCCCGTGCTGCGCACGAGGTTCGATACCGCCGCCTTTGTCGCGCCGTAGGCGCCGATACCGACACGCGGGACGGCCGCTGAATTCGACGACACCACGATGATCGACCCGCCATCGGCCAACACGCCCGAAGCCGCGCGCAGGAGCGCCATCGTCGCGGTCAGGTTCACGGCGACCAGGCGGTCCCACTCGTCGTCGTCGATGTCGGCAACGGGTCCAAGAGCCAGGACCGCGGCGGTGTGCACGACGGTGGTCAGCGGGCCCCCGAGTAGTCCGGGCGCATCGGCGACGAGCTCTGCGACGGCAGCGCGATCGGCCAGGTCGAGCATCACCCCGCGCGCGCCGAGGCCCGCAGCTTTCTCCGCGACTGCAGGGTCTAGATCGGTGAGCAGCACCGTCGCGCCCGCGTCGACGAACGCTTGCGCGACGGCCGACCCGATGCCCCCCGCCGCACCGGTGAGCAAAGCGCGCTTACCGCGCAGTGCCCCTTCGGTCACCGCCGGGCCCCGACCGCGTCAGACTGCAGGGCCCGCAGCGCCTCGTCGGCGGTGGCGGACACACCGCAGGTGGAGTTGACGTAGTCGATGGCCCCGGCGTGGTACCCGGAGTTGAAGTCGGCCACTCCGTCGGTGATGAGGAACGCCTGCACATCGTGCATGAAGGCGTCCGCGGCGGTCAGCATGCACCCGATGTGGGCGTAGATCCCGGTGATGAGCAACTGGTCGCGCCCGTCGTGGGCCAACAGCGACCGCAGGTCGGTGCGCGCGAAGGCCGAATAGCGCCACTTGGTGACGGTGATGTCATTCGGGCGGGCGCGCAACGGCTCGATGACTTCGGCTTCCTCTGCGGTCTGGATGCCTGGACCCCACCGTTGTGTGAGCAGGCCGCGCCGCGATGGGTGTTGTTGTGGCGGCTGGGCAGTCAGGATGACAGGCACGCCAGCCGCATCGGCGGCCTCGCGCAGCGCCACGATCGTCGGCACCACTGTTGCCAGCGGTTCGGAACCCTCTTCGTAGACGTCGACGAAGTAGTTCTGCATGTCGTGGATCAGCAGCGCCGCACGATTGCGGTCGATCTGCCAGTCGAGCCTGGGTGTGGTGTGCGGCGCCACGTCGCTCAGCCGGTACGGGCTTATCGGTGGGATGGACACGGGTCTCCGATCGGGGAGTCTGGCTAGCGGAATGCGGTATCGATGTCGTGCAGGATCGCTTCGACGCCCAGCGGGCCGGTCCCACTCGTCCACGGCGTGCCGTCGACGGGGTACACGTGCCCGGCTTTGACCGCGCGCAGGGCGTTGAAACCGGGTTTGCGACGTGCGGCGTCAAGCTCCTTGTGTGCCTGCTCGGCGTTGCCGAGGACGCCGAAGAAGATGTAGTCCGCGTCGATCAGGTCGAGGTTCTCCATGCTGACCTTCTCACCGGCGCGGTTGCGGGAATTGATCCGTTCCTGCGCTTGCGGGCGCGTCATCCCGACCTTGCCGAGCACCCAACTCGACAGTGAGTTGCCGCCGACGATGGTCGGGCCCTCTGATGACCACCGGACGACGCTGGCGGTGAGGGGTTTGGCCCCGGGGGCGGCGGCAACCAGCTTGCCGGTGGCTGCGATCATCGCGCTGATCTCGCCGAGCACGCGTTTGTGCTGGTCGGGGCGGTTGAGAATGGTGGCCATCGCCCCAAAATAGCGCTCCCACCCTTGGGCGTACTTGGCGACAAGGACGGTCGGGGCGATCTTCGCGAGGTCGTCGAGGCTGTTGCGCGACCCGGTTGTGTCGTCGACGACGATGAGGTCGGGCCGCACCTTGAGGATTTGTCCCAGGTTGGGGGAGCGGGTCGAGGCGACGATGGGGATCGACGAGGCACCGGGCGTGGCGCCCGCCAGATATCCGGGAATGCCCAGCTGACCGCGCCCGGCGGTTGAGCCGACCGGGGTGACGTGCAGTGCCAGGGCGGCATCGAGCGCACCTTCGGCGAGGGTCACTACGCGCGTCGGGTTCTCGGGGATGGTGACCGAGCGCCCCGCGGCATCGACGTAGGGACGACCATCCGACGGGGCTTGCGTCGCCCCGCCGTTCCCGCACGCCGCCGATCCGACGACGAGGACGGCGCCGAGCAGCGCCGTGGTGATCCGGATTGCAGGCCTCATAGTCGCGTCTCCCTTGCGCTGGCCGGTGTGTCAGATGCGGACTGTGTGTCCGAGGCGGTCAGGTCGTCGAGCAACAGGTGGGCCCACCAGGCGATGTCGTGACCACCGTCGAAGGGCCGCAGCGTTGCCGACCATCCAGCCTCGGACAGTTCGCGGGCCAGAGCGGTCACCGGATCAACGAGCAGCCCCTCGTTGCGGCCGACGGCCAATCGCACCGGCCGCGGTGTCGCGCACGCCAATTCCTTGGCGAGCCAGCTTTGTTCGTCCGACCATTGCGCCGGCCGTGCGGTGAGGCCGGGCTTCCACCACATCGACGGAGAGTACGCGAACACTTCGTCGACGTCGTCGGGAAACCAGCACGCCGCTGCCAGGGCCGCCGCCGCACCGAGGCTCTGGCCTGCCCAGACGGTCGTCGTCTCCGTGGCTTCCAGAGCGCTGCGCGCAGGCACGAGGATCTCGCCGACGACGGTGGCGAGGAACTCGCGATTGGGGCCGAGTTGGCGCAGCCGTGTCGTCGGGTCGGTGGGCGCATCGATGCCCAGGAGGGCGATCGGTGCGGTGGTGTCGTCGGCGGCGTCGGCGATCGCCGCGGGCAAGCCGTATTCGTCGAACCACTTGTCGGCGTCGAAGAGGACGACGATGCGCGTCGGTCCCGGACCGCGGCCGACGGGAGCAGTGAGCCGCCAGCGGATAGGCTCCGCGTCGTCGGTCCCTCCGACTTCCCCGGTGGCGAGCAGAGTTTGTTCGCCGCCCCGCCACGCAGTCGGGTCCGGTGCGTCGACAGTGGCCAGCACCGACCCGAACGGCGAACCCGCACCGGGGTTCGTCGGATCGTCGACCGCTGCGCGGGCGACCTCACGCGAATACACCAGGACGCCGTCGCGCAGGTGCGGGTCGTCGGCGGCATACGGGTAGTAGCGGTAGGTGGCCATCGTGGCGCGCGTGACGACCAGTTCGGTCCACCACAGGTCGGTGGACCCCCATCGACGCATTTGCCCCCGATCGAGGTGGGGGCCGTCGGTGAGGCGGTTGACCCACGCGTACACGCCGGCGGTGCCCGGCGGGGCGACGAAGGCGAGGAGGACGCGCTGGCAGCCCGGGTCGTCGGGATCATCGGTGATCAGCGGGGTGCCGTGCGCGGCGAGATCGCTGAGGACCTGCGTCGCGTCGTCGCCGGGACCGTCGAGGATCTGTCGGCGCAATGCATCGGCGGCGGGGACGGTCATCGACAGTCCTCCATCGCTTCGGCGACGGCGGCCAACGAATTCGGAGCGACCATGCCCGGATGGTTCACCGGAAGTTCGGTGTAGTGCACCGTGCCGCGGGCGTGCGGCTCCCAGGCGGTCGGCGGGAGGAAGTCCTGTGCGCTGCGGCCCGCGGCGAAGTGCGTCAGATCGCCGTCGACGACGCCGGTGCGGTGGGTGCGCATGAGTGCCGCGAAGTGGCTGACGACGTCTGTGATGACGCGGACCTGTTCGACGGTGAGACTGCCCATGGCGGCGTGGTGCTCGCGGAGTGCGGCGAGGACCGCGTCATCGGAGTCGAGGTCGATGTCGTCGGCGGTGTCGGTACCGGCCATGATCAGCAGCGCGCGGCGGACCTCTTCGGGAGTGGCGGGCGGTTGGTCGGCCCAGCATTCGCTGGGATAGGCGTCCAGCAGCGCCACCTGGGAGACGGTGCGGCCCCGCGTGGCCGCCTGGACGGCGATCTCGTGGGCGATTACCCCGCCGACCGACCAGCCGACGAGGCGCAGCGGTCCGGTGGGGGAGATCTCCTCGATGGTGTCGAGGTAGTCGCGCGCGACGTCGGTCAGCGATGAGGGCAGTGGTGAGCCATCGAGACCGTCGGCCTGCAGCGCGTACACCCCGGTGGTCGGCGGGAGGAACGGCAACAGCCCGGCGTAGCACCAGCCGAGTCCGCCGGCCGGATGGATCGCGAACACGGGCGCGTCGGTGCCGTCCCCGGCGCGCAGCACGAGGAGTCGGCCGAACGGGTCGGGCGACGCATCGCCGGCCAGTCGTGCGGCGAGGTCGGCGACCGACGGTGCGGCGAAGAGGTCGGCGACGCTGACCGTCGTTCCCAGGACCTCGGTGCAGCGTGCGGCAAGGGACGCCGCGGTCAATGAGGTGCCGCCGAGGTCGAAGAAGCTGTCGGTGACCGACACGGCGTCGCGACCGAGGGCCTCGGCGAACAGCGCCTCGATCGCCATTTCCGCGGGCGTGCGCGGGGCGGTCACCGTGTCCGCGCCCAGGTGCGGGGCGGGCAACCGACGTCGGTCGAGCTTGCCGTTCCGTGTCATCGGAATGGCGTCGAGGACCTCGACGGCATCGGGGACCATGTACGACGGAAGGCGGCGCGACAGTGCGGTACGCAGTTCGAAACGATCAACCTCGCTGTCGTCGGCGGCCACGACATAGCCGACGATGACCGTCGAGGATCCGTTGCCGATCGCGACATTTCGCGTAACCACGACGGCCTGGTCGATGCCGGGAAGTGCGGCGAGGGCGGCTTGGATCTCGCCCAGCTCGATCCGGCGGCCACGGACCTTCACCTGGTCGTCGACCCGGCCGACGTAGAGCAGGGCACCCTCGGCGTCGCGGTGCACGAGGTCGCCGGTCGCGTACATGCGCCCGCCCGCTTCGAAGGGGTTGGCGACGAAGCGTGTGGCAGTCAGCCCCGGCCGTTGCAGGTAGCCGCGGGCGAGTTGGATTCCGGCCAGGTAGAGCTCGCCGACGGCACCCGCGGGTTGCGGTCGCAGCGCCTTGTCGAGGACGTAGGCCGCGGTATTGGCGATGGGGGAGCCGATGGGTACCTCGGTACCGTCCCAATGGGGTCCCGGTGCCCATTCGGTGACGTCGACCGCGGCCTCGGTGGGGCCGTACAGGTTGTCGATCAGGGTCGCCGGTAGCAGTTCGCGGCCGCGGCGCAGAACCTCGGGCGGCAGCGCCTCGCCGGAGCAGACGATCAGCCGCAGCGCTTCCAACGCTGCCGACGACGGTGCGGCGGCGAGGAACGCGGCCAGCGCGGACGGGACGAAATGGCAGACGGTGATGCCGCGCCCGGCGAACTCGGCGGCCAGCGCGGGGCTGTCCTTCTCGACCCCCGGGGTCATGAGGACCAGGGAAGCACCGCGGATCAGCGGCCAGAAGAACTCCCACACCGACACGTCGAACGAGTACGGCGTCTTCTGCGCGACTCGGTCGTCAGGGGTGAGGTGGAATGTGTCGTCCATCCACCGCAGCCGGTTCACGATGCTGCGGTGCTCGATGACGACGCCCTTGGGCCGACCCGTCGAACCCGACGTGAAGATGATGTAGGCGGCGTCGCGGGGGTTGGGTCTGGATACACTCTGCTCCTTCGTCGCGGAGCACTCGACCACCGCCGAAATCGCCAGCGCCAGCCCGTCGCACCGCCAATCGGCGTCGTCGCCGTCGGGCAGGGTGAGCAGTACGGATGCCTGTGCGTCGGCGAGCATGTCGTCGATGCGGGACTGGGGTAACTCCGGGTCGATCGGAAGGTAGGCGGCACCACGGTCGAGGGCGGCCAGCAGGCCGCACACCATCTCCGGACTGCGAGTCATACGGAGGGCGACGACACTGCCCCGCCCGACGCCGTGCAGTGCGAGCGCGGCCGACAGATCGTCGACGACGCCGCGCAGCTGTGCATAGGTGAGCGCGCCGGAGTCCCACACCAGCGCGGTGCGGTCGCGGTGTTCAGCCGCGGCGGTGACTAGGAGATCGGCCAGCGTCGTCGACTCGGCCTCGGCGACGAGGTCGGGCACGTCGGTCTCGTTGCGCTCGATGACTTCGGTGGCCCACTCCGCGGGCAATGCGACGGGCAGTGACCCGAGTAGCGCGCCGGCGTCGTCGGTGCTGACCCGTCCCAGCAGCGCGAGCAGTCGTTCGCCGTGGGCCACCAACTCGTCGAAGGAGTAGCGTGCCGGATTCGCCTCGACCTCCAGCACGAAACCGCCGTCGGGCTGCGGTGACCCGGTGACCGTCAGGTCATCGACCGGACCCATCGCAATGTTCCCGACGGTTCCGGCGGCGTCGCCGAATCGCAGCTGCGGTGTGAAGAACTTCAAATTCGCCCCGGGGCCGTACAGCGGGGTATCCGTGCCGACGAGGCGCAGGTCGCGGCGCAGGCGGTCGGCGCGGTAGGCGATGTGGGGGCGCACAGTGCGCATTTCGGTGGCGACCCCGGCGATCAGCTCGCCGATCGTCATCGTCGGTGCCACCGACAGCCGCAGCGGCATGATGGTGACTTCCGGTTCCATCGTCGGCGGTGCGCCCAGCCGGCGATTGGCCCACGGCACGCCCAGTGTCACCGTCGGCTCGCCGGAATAGGCGGCGAGGTACAGCGCCAGCGTGCCCATCATCGACTCGGCCCAGCCGCGATCGGTTGCCGATGTGCGAGGCGGCAGCGATCGGGTGATCCGCAGCGCCCGGTCGCGGGCCGGTGCGGGTGCCGCCGACGAGAGGGTCGGCGGCCGCGCAGTGTCGACGTAGTCCGCCCAGAACTGTGCGTCGGCGCGTTCGGCCTCGGCGTCGCGCACCGCTGCCGGGCCCGGTTCGTGGAACGGCGACTCGGGCGGCGGCTCGCCGACCAGATCGGCGGTGTAGCTGTCGGCGACCCAGCGCAGCAGCCGGGCAAAGGAATAGCCGTCGACGGCGATGTGGTGGACCCGGGTGATCCAGACGTGGTGGTCGTCGGAGAGGCGGACCAGGTGCTGTCCCGACAGTTGGTCGCCGGCGATCTCGCCGCGGATGGGCGTCGTCGTCATGGCGGCGTCGATGATGCGGTCGAGTGCGGCCTCGTCTGCGTCATGCACCACGAGGCCGTGGTCACGGGCGTCGGGATAGGCGCGCGGACCGCGATCGCCGGTACCGTCGCCACCGCCGGCGACGAAGCGGGAGTTGAGAGCGGGGATCTGCACCAGAGCGTCGCGCAGGACGCCGGCAAAGCGGTCGACGTCGAACCCGCCGACGATGTCGATCCGCTCGGCGCACTGGTAGACCGGCGCGTCGTCGACCTGTTGCTGGGCGAACCACACGGCGAGCTGGGCGGCGGTCAGTTCGTCGTGCAAGGCGGCCGTTTCTCCTCGGGTGTGGTTGGGAGCTTAGGTTAGCCTATGGACTACGATCGCCCCGTGGCCGGATATCCCCCTGACGTTGCCGAACAGTACCGAAGCGCGGGCTACTGGATCGGGCAAACCCACAGCGCAATGCTCGCCGAGTCCGCCGCAGCACACCCGGATTCCGAGGCGGTGCGCGACGATGCGCGAGCGCTCACTTATGCCGATCTCCTCGATGGTTCGCGTCGCATTGCGCACGGGTTGATCGAGCAGTTCGGGCTGCGGCCCGGTGATCGGGCAGTCGTGCAATTCCCCAACGTCGCCGAGTACGTAGAGGTCCTCTTCGCCCTCTTCGATGCGGGCGTTTTGCCCGTATTCGCGCTGGCCAGCCACAGCACGGCCGAGTTGGAGGACCTCGTCACCCGAGCCGACGCGGCCGTGTTCCTCACTGTCGACGCCTTCGGCGGCACCGACTTCCGGGCTCGTGCCGACCACCTCGCCGCGGTGCGGGCCAGCACCTCCGACGGCCGCCCGTTCGCGACCGTCGTCGCCGAACACGGGAGTCCCGACCCGCTCGCTGCGGTGCGCAGCGCCAACACCGAATCGACCGGTCGGTCCGGCTCACCGTCGGACATCGCATTCCTGCAACTGTCCGGCGGTACGACCGGTGCGCCGAAGATGATCGGCCGCACCCACGACGACTACCTCTATTCGGTGCGGGAGTCCGCGCGCATCTGCGGTCTCGACGAATCGTCGGTGTTCGGCGTCGTGCTACCGGTGTCACACAACTTCACGATGAGCAGCCCGGGCATTCTCGGCGCTCTGTACGCGGGATCGCGCATCGTGATGGTGCCGGGGACCGATGCGCGCGCCGTGTTGGGCGCGATCGCCGAGCATGCGATCACGCAGGTGTCGGCGGTGCCGCCGCTGGTCACGGCATGGCTGGACTCGCCCGAATCCGGGCAGCACGACGTGTCGTCGGTGCGAGTGCTGCAGGTCGGCGGTGCCAAGCTCGCCGAGCCGGTGGCACGTCGGGTGCCGGAGCTGTTCGGCAACGCCACGCTCCAGCAGGTGTTCGGCATGGCCGAGGGCCTGGTCAACTACACGCGCCTCGACGACGACTTCGAGCGCATCGTCTCCACACAGGGCCGCCCGATCAGCCCCGCCGACGAGATCCGCATCGTCGACGCCGACGGTGCGCCGGTGCCACCCGGGCACGAGGGCAGCCTGCAGACACGCGGCCCATACACGATCCGCAACTACTGGCAGGACGCCTCGCCGCAGTCATTCACCGCCGATGGGTTCTACTGCACCGGTGACCGCGTGGTGCGCGACGACGCGGGATACATCACCGTCGTCGGCCGCGACAAGGACCAGATCAACCGGGCGGGGGAGAAGATCGCGCCCACCGAGGTCGAGGACCTGTTGCTCACCCATGCCGCGGTGCGCGACGCCTCGGTGGTCGGGGCGCCTGACGACCGACTCGGCGAACGCATCGTCGCCTACGTCATCCCGTCGACCGCCGCCGTCGACTCCGGGGAGGTGCCCGACGCGTTCACGCTGCGCGGCTTCCTGCGGGAGGCGGGCCTGGCGCGTTTCAAGATTCCCGACGACGTTCTCATCGTCGACGAGTTCCCCACGACGGCGGTCGGCAAGATCAGCAAGAAGGACCAGCGCCTCAGTGTCGATAGTGCCGCGGCACCGGCTGACTCTCCCTCAGCGGCGTCGGACGACCCGCTCGACGGTGAGCGCCTTATCGCCGACCTCGCCGACAAGCTCATGGTCGACCCCGGAGATCTGACCGGGTCGCTGATGCTGGCCGACAGCGGTATCGACTCGCTACAGCTAATGGCGCTGCTGGACAAGTGGCGCGCCGCCGGGGCCGCCGGACTCGACTTCGAGACCGTCGCGCAGTCACCCACGATCGACGATCTGGTCGCCGCGGTGCGGCAGGCCGGGGCCCGGTGACGGCAACCGCCCCCGCACCCGGCGCCGCGGTCGGGGACCGGGGTGGACGGCGAGCCATCCGGGGGCCGGCGTTGGTAGCGGTGTGGGTGGGCCTGTTCGTCGTGGTGCTCGTCCTCGCCTGGTTCAGCCTGTTCGTCGGCGCGCGCGACGTGGCGCCGGGTGTCGTGTGGGATGTCCTGCTCGGGCGCGGTTCAGGGTTCGACGCCCTGGCGGTGACTGATTCGACGGACGGGCGGCTGCCGCGCGCGGTACTCGCGATCCTCGTCGGCGCGGCGCTGGGGGTGGCGGGGCTGCTCATCCAGCGGTTGATGAACAACCCGCTGGGCGACCCGCAGATCCTCGGCGTGAATGCCGGTGCGGCGCTGGCGATCACCGTCGCGATCGGGCTGGTCGGCCTGACGCAGATCTGGGCGTACGTGTGGTTCGCGTTTGCCGGTGGTGCGGTTGCGATGGTGATCGTGTACTTCCTGGGCACCGCTGGACGCGGTCCACTTACGCCGCTGCGCGTCACGATGGCGGGCATCGCGGTGACCGCGGTCCTCACCGGTGCCGTGCGCGGCATCACCCTGCTGTGGCCCGCCGCCTTCGACCAGTTGCGCATCTGGGAGGTCGGGTCGGTGACCGGTCGCGGGCTGACGGTGGCCGCGTGGGTGGCACCGTTCATCGTGGTCGGTATCGTCGCGGCCTTTCTGATCGCCCATGCGGTCGACCTGATCGGGATGGGTGACGAGATGGCCACGGCGCTCGGCGTGCGCGTTGGGCGGATCCGTCTGGTCGCGTTGGTCACGGCGACGGTGCTCGCCGGGGCGGCGACCGCCGCAGCCGGGCCGATCGGCTTCGTCGGCCTCATGGTGCCGCACGCGATCCGCCTGACCCTGGGGGTGACGGGACGCTGGGCGGTGGCCTTCGCGGTCCTCGGCGGAGCGTTCGTGGTCCTCGCGGCCGATATCGTCGCCCGGTTGTTCGACCAGGACAAGATGCCGGTCGGGATCGTCACTGCCTTCGTCGGCGCCCCCGTCCTCATCCTGTTGGTGCGCAATTCGGCGGGGGCGGGCCGGTGAGCACTACTACCTCCGCATCGTCGGCGATCGACTTCGGCCGCGCCCAGCGGGTCGTCCGGATCGCCAGGTTCTCGCAGCGTTTCGACGTTCGCACCGCGGTCGTGGGCGCCGTCGTGACCGTCGTTCTGGTCGTCGGATTCATCGGTGGCCTCGTTGCCGCCGACGACGGGGTGGGGCTGTCGGAGTTGCCCGCGCTGCTGGCCGGCAACGCAGATCCCGCCGCCGACCTCGCGGTGCGGCAATGGCAGCTGCCACGGGTGCTCGCCGCGATCGTCCTGGGCGCCGCGATGGGGTGTTCCGGCGGAATCTTCCAACTGTTGACCCGCAACCCGTTGGGCAGCCCCGACCTCATCGGCTTCGGCGTCGGGTCCTACACCGGCGCACTGATTGCCGCGCTGGTCTTCGGCCTGGGCTTTGCCGCGATGTCGGGGTTCGCCCTGGTCGGCGGACTGGTCACGGCGGGGGTGGTGTACCTGCTGGCGTGGCGTGGTGGCGTCGGCGGCTTCCGCCTGGTCATCACCGGCGTCGCGATCAGTGCGATGCTCGCCTCGGTCAACTACTGGTTGATCCTGCGTTCGGACCTCGACGAGGCGATGCTCGCGGCGCAGTGGGGCGCGGGCACGCTGGACACACCGGTGGCACGCGACTGGTCCTATCTCGGCCCGTCGTTCGCGGTAACCGCAGTGCTGCTGGTGGCGTTGGCCCTGCTGAGTCGACGAGCCCGCATCGTGGACCTCGGCGATGAGCTGGCCATGGCGTTGGGTGCCCGGTCGGCCATCACGTCGATCGCCCTGCCTGTTGTCGGCGTGGCACTGATTGCCGTCGCGACGACGATCACCGGGCCGGTCGCGTTCGTCGCACTGTCGGCGCCGCACATCGCCCGACGATTGTGCCGCTGCGGTCACACGCCGTGGATAGTGACGGCCCTCGTCGGTGCCGCCTTGTTCCTCCTCGGCGACATTGTCGCCCAGCGGGTGTCGGCTGCGGTGGGAGCGGCGCTGCCCGTCGGCGTCGTCACCGTTTGCCTGGGCGGCATCTACCTCTGCTACCTGTTGTTCACCGAGATGAGGCGTACGCGTGGCTGATTCCCCGACCGACCGGCTGATCGCCGAGGACCTCACCCTCGGATACGGCGGCGACGATCTGATCGTCACCGACCTGAGCCTGGCGATCCCCGACGACGAGTTCACCGTCATCATCGGACCCAACGCATGCGGCAAGTCGACGCTGCTCAAAGCACTCGCCCGCGTGCTGGCCCCGCGCAGCGGAGGAGTGATCCTCGACGGGAAGGCGATCAGCGAGTACCCGCCGCGAGAGGTCGCCAAGATCCTCGGCCTGCTGCCGCAGTCGTCGACCCCGCCCGAAGACATCCGCGTCGCCGAACTGGTGGCCCGCGGCCGGTTTCCACACCAGGGGTTCCTGCGGAACTGGTCGAAAGACGACGAGCGGATCGTCGCCGAGGCGCTCGCGGCCACCGGTACCACCGCATTGTCGGACCAGCGCGTGGACCAGCTGTCCGGCGGGCAGCGCCAGCGGGTGTGGGTCGCCATGGTCCTGGCCCAGCAGACCCCGCTCGTCCTGCTCGATGAGCCGACGACCTTCCTCGACATCGCCCATCAGATCGAACTGCTCGAGCTGTGCCGGTCGCTGAACCGGGAGCAGGGGCGCACCGTCGTCGCCGTCCTGCATGATCTCAACCAGGCATGTCGCTACGCCGACTTCGTCGTCGCGATGCGCGACGGGAAGATCGTCGCGCAGGGCCGGCCGGCCGACGTCGTCACCGAGGACGTCGTGGCGGAAGTGTTCGGTCTGGCGTGCCGGATCATCGAAGACCCCGAGTCGGCGACACCGCTGGTGATCCCGCGCGTGAGCACGAGTGGCCGCTAGCGTGGCAACGATGAGTGCACTAGACGTCGACGGGTTGCGGGCGTTGCGGCGCGATCTGCACGCCCACCCCGAGCTGGCGTTTGCCGAGCACCGCACCGCCGGAATCGTCGCGGCGCAGTTGCACGACCTGGACATCGAGGTCAGCAGCGGTATCGGCGGCACCGGCGTCGTGGGGGTGATCCGCGGTAATTCGCCGGGCCCGACGGTGGCGCTGCGCGCCGATATGGACGCACTGCCCATCACCGAGGAGATCGCCCGCGACCACAAGTCGACGATCGAGGGCGTGATGCACGCGTGCGGGCACGACGGGCACTGCGCAATGCTGGTGGGCGCGGCCCAGATTCTGAGCGCCGATCGGGATTTCGCCGGCACCGTCGTCCTGGTGTTCCAGCCGGCCGAAGAAGGTGCGGCCGGGGCGCCGGCGATGATCGACGACGGGGTGCTCGATCGCTTCGGCATCGAGGAGATCTACGGAATCCACAACATCCCCGGCATCCCCGCCGGCGACTTCGCGGTCCGCCCGGGCACCCAGTTGGCGTCGTTCGACGACCTCGACATCGTGCTCACCGCCCCCGGCGGGCACGCGATGGCCCCGCACCTGACCGGTGACGTCATCGTCGCCGGGTCAGCATTGGTGACCGCGCTGCAGACCATCGTCGCGCGGCGCCTCGACCCCCGGGTGCCCGCGGTCGTATCGATCACCCAGTTCAACGCCGGGTCCACCAACAACGTGATCCCGCCGCGCGCCCACCTGCGCGGTACGGCGCGATGTCTCGATGCGCACTCCCGCGACGAGATCGAGCGGTTGGTGACTGAGATCTGCACGTCGGTGGCCGCGGCCCACGGCGTCGAGGTCGACCTGACCTATGAGCGGCGCTATCCGTGCACGGTGAACGACCCGGAGTGTGCCGCGCGCGCGGCTCGCGTGGCGGCGCAGGTCGTCGGGGACGGTCGGGTCGACCCGGACTGTGACGGCATCCTGGCCGCGGAGGACTTCGCCTTCTTCCTACAGCAGATCCCCGGGGCGTACGCGTTCATTGGGAACGGTCCGGTGACCGAGCAGTCGGGCCCGGTGCACAACCCGGCCTACGACTTCAACGACGACATCATCGAGCCGGGTGCGCGCTTCTTGGCTGCCATCGCGATGCGGGCGCTGGCGGACCTCGTCGCGTGACGAGATGATGCTGGCGATATCCTGGAGTTCACCTGGGAGTCTCCTGTCAGTCGTGTGAGGTCCTTCACAAGACGCTGGAGATCGTTGTAACGCGACGCTGCCCGTGGGTTAGGCTCCCCTTACAAGAAGACTTACGCAATTCGGGCATGGTCCGGGCGCGATCGATTTTCGGGGGAGCAAGTGGGACGAGCAAGGATGCGGGCGGGAGCGTCGTCGAAGTTGTGGGTGCGCGGAGTCGCCGTGGCGACGCTGAGCGTCTTCGCCATCGCCACCATCACGGGCAACGGCTCGGCCGCCGCCGTCACACAGAACCCTGCGCTGCTGTATCAGAACCAGGTCGCCAAGAAGGCCAAGCCGAAGGCCGAGCCCAAGATGGAGACCTACCAACAGCGCATCGACCGGATCGCCCGGTCACCGCACTCGATGCTGCGCCCGCTGAAGGAGAACGCCGACAAGGCGACGGTGTGCGTCTCCGGTGAGTTCACCACCTTGCGCGTCGTCTACGACTCGCTGTGGGAATCGATCTACCCGATCCTGCCCAGGGAACTGCAGGGGCCCGCGCACGGCGCCAAGGCCGCCGCGCACCGCGACATGGCCAAGATCCACGTCTCGACCCTGGCCGTCTCCGACAACCCGATGGCCCACGGTGCCGACCGGAGCAAGAACGGCGGCGCACGCTACCGCACCGCCACGTCGGCGTGGATCGTCGACAGCCTTCTCAAGATCCGCGACGGCAAGCAGAACGAGGCCATCGCGCTGGAGAACATCACGCTGCAGCAGGCGGTGGAGACAGCGTGGCTCTACCTCTTCGCCACGGTGGTCGCCCCGCTGCGCATCGGTGCCGCGTTCCTCCCGTACAGCGGTGCCGTCCTCGGCGGCGAGGGCGACCTCGTCAGCCTGCCCGGTTCGGCCGGGCCGATCCCGGCCGGGCTGTGGGGCTTCATCACCGGCTACCTCACTGGTCTGACCTCGTACAACACCCTGCTGAACATCGGGTTCGCCGGCTGGCAGCTCGTCGCGACGTACGTGTACCAGGCCATCTCCAACGCGTTCATCAACCAGTGCGTCGCGCGTGTGACCGCGCAGCAGCGCGATGCTGCCGGCAAACCGAGCGACACCGTCAAATACAACATCCCGATCCCGGCGATCATTCAGGGCGCGGCTGACCAGCTCGCGCTCGCCGACGCCCAGACGTGCAAGCCGGTCAGCAGCCTGCCGCTGAGCCGGATCGTGCTGCGGACTTCTGCGCACGTCGAGAGCCTGGCCGTCGGCCCGGCGCAGAAGCGGCAGGTCCGCGACGCCACCCGCGACATCCTGGGGCGGATGCGCGCCATCCGTGTCCCGCACAACCTGATCCCGGCCGATCCGGCTGATTTCAGTCTCAACGAGCAGCTTGCCTCGTTGTTCGCGGGCATCTTCGTCCCGTACGTCGGCGGTGCGCCCTTCGACGTGCTGATCGGTCTGAACAACAACCATGCGAACGGGGCGAACTTCGGTGAGACGGTGTCGCTGGCCGACCTCACGGTGACCAAGACGCTGACCGCCGCGTACTACGTCTACTACTTGTCCCTCTGGCTGTTCGGCCAGATCGGCGGCCAGGTGGAGGGCGCAGTGCTGGGCGCACTCTTCCCGTGGCTACCCGCCGCCGGGGAGCGGGGCGCGGTGTCGATCACCAAGATCCTGGTCGTCTTGGCGAACCTTCCGCTGGTCCACGGCCTGGTGAACTTTCACAACGTCATGCGCTCGATGTGCTTCCGCGAGGACGACACCACCGGTACCGGCCGAGGCGCGCAGTACCGCAAGGACACGGCGAAGATGCCCGAGCCGTTGACCCCGGCGGAGCAGCGGGCGCTGCAGCGCAAACTCAAGGTTCAGCGTGCCAAGGCCAAGCGTCCGAAGAGCCGCAACAGCACTGCGAAGCGCCCGAATAGCACCGAGCCCGTCCAGAACGGGACCAAGTCCGTCCAGAACGGGACCAAGCCGGCCGAGCGCTGACCAGTATCAGCACAGCCCGGCCTTGAGTGCTGGCACTCTCAGGTATAGAGTGCTAGGTGGCACTGCGAAGAGCCCACGTTCACCCGCGACGACGGGGGCTTGTCCGAGCAGGGCCACAAACGTCATCATTTTTCGTTCAGGAATGAAAGTAGAGGACTCACATCGTGGCGAGTGTGAACATCAAGCCGCTTGAGGACAAGATCCTGGTCCAGGCGATCGAGGCTGAGACCACCACCGCTTCTGGCCTGGTGATCCCGGACACGGCGAAGGAAAAGCCCTCCGAGGGCAAGGTCATCGCAGTCGGCCCGGGCCGCTGGGACGACGAGGGCGAGAACCGGATTCCGGTTGACGTCGCCGAGGGCGACACCGTGATCTACAGCAAGTACGGCGGGACCGAGATCAAGTACGACGGTCAGGAGTACCTGATCCTCTCGGCGCGCGACGTGCTCGCGGTCATCGGCTGACCCGACCGCACAGACGACGAGATCCGCCCCGATTCCCGCAAGGGAACCGGGGCGGATCTCTTTGTCTGTGATGTCGGTTGTCTGTGACGTCAGCCGGCGAGGTTTCCGCGCCGACCGCGGCTCTTGAGGATCATCGCGCGCTCTGCCTCGCCCAAGCCGCCCCAGATGCCGTAGGGCTCGCCGACGCGCAGGGCGTGCTCGCGGCACTGCACGAGGACGGGGCAGGCGTGGCACAGTTCCTTGGCGCGCTGCTCGCGGCGCAGCCGAGCGTTGCCGCGCTCGCCGTCGGGGTGGAAGAAGACAGACGACGCGGCACCGCGGCAGGTGCCGAGGCGCTGCCAATCCCAGATATCGGCGTTGGGTCCGGGCAGGTGGGGGATCGACATGGCGCGCCTCCTTGTGAGTTCTTTGCGGGCCCCTTATGGCCCTATCCGAGTGCCCTTGTGGGGCGCTCGTGGGGCCACAGTAAACAGCCGAACCGACGTAAGTCAATTTCGTGAATGTGTGATCTTTGCTAGCAAAAATTGGCATGGATTTAACGTTTGCGTTACTGGTCAGAAGCTTTTCAATCTGATACTAAAAGGCGGTCCAAAAGCGTCGGATAACGTATTCCGGATGGGCGATCCAACGGTGGCGCGGGAGTTGTGGGAGCGTGCCGTGGCACTCGGCGCGGCCGGCGCGGTCGCGCGGGCGAAATCGATTCTCGACGATGCTGATGCGGTGGTCGGTTCCTCGCGCAACCCCCTCGGTCAGGCGGTGCGCTCGCTCGGGCAGAGCACACGCGCCTCGTGGCTGCGGCAGTCCGGCCGTCACGTTGCCGCACAGGGGCCCGACGGCCGTGCCGCCCTCATTGCCGCTCGGGCCTTCGCTGCGCTACGCGACGGCGAATGGGTGCGTGCCGCCCTCGGCGACGCCCTCATCGGATTGGCGGCCGATAACCTCGGACTCGGGCGGTTTGATGCGTCGACGCGACTGCTCGTCCGCGCCGGCGAGGTCTTGGGGTTGCCCGGCGAGGGGCCTACGGGCGAATGGATCGTCGCGGGCCGGGTCGCGCTGCGGTGGCACTGGGTCAGCGCCGAGAACGCGCTCTACCGCGGTGACCCCGCAACAGGTCAGAGGCGGGCCCAGGAGGCGCAGCGTCTCGCGGCGGACTGCCCGTCGACACACCACCGGATAAAGACGCGGCTCATCGTCGCGGCCGCGACCGCCGCGAGTGGTGATCTCGATGCCTCGCAGGATGCAGCGCGCACCGTCGTCGACGACGCCGAGCAGGCCGGGCTTACACCGCTGCGGTGGGCCGGATGGCAGCTGATCGCCGGAATCGCCCCGTCGGAGCGGGCACACCGGGAGATCGAGGAGACGACTGCTCTATTGCGTGCAACCGGGTTTTTCCCCGGCTCGGGATTCGGTGCCGACGCCGCCGACGTCTAGGGTGGACCTGAATGGTCGCGCGGGTAGGCCCTCCCGCCTGCGATGAGTCGTGTAACACGGGGACTGCAACTGACGATGAAACTGACAGGTGACGCTTTCGACGCCGCCGTCTTGGCAGCCAGCCAGGGCGACCGTGAGGCGCTTGCCACCGTTCTCGAGAGTGTGCAGGAACCGCTTCTGCGCTACTGCCGGGGACGGATCGGGGTCGGGGAACGTCATTTGTTCTCCGCAGATGACGTTGCGCAGGAGGCATTGATGGCGGTGATGACGGCACTGCCCCGTTATCGCGACGAGGGGCGGCCATTCCTCGCATTCGCCTACGGTATTGCTTCGCACAAGGTTGCTGACGCGCTCCGGGTGGCTGGCCGGTCCAAGGCCGACCCCACCGACGAAATGCCCGAACAAATCAACTTCTCCGACAGCCCCGAGCAGCGAGCCATCGATGCTGAGGGCAACCGTCGGATGTCGGCCCTGCTGGCGACGCTGCCCGAGAAGCAGCGCGAGATCCTCGTGTTGCGCCTCATCGTCGGGCTGTCCGCCGACGAGACCGCCGTCGCCGTGGACTCCACGGCCGGCGCCGTCCGAGTGGCCCAACACCGTGCGCTGACGAAGCTGCGCGGCGAGCTGACCAACCACCGCGACAAGACCTACCAAGATCAGAAAGAGCAACGCTGATGAGGGATTACACGCCCGCCGAGCTCGGTGACTCCGTCGCCGGACTCGACATCGCCAACATCACCCGCGATGAGGAGATGGTGGAGGCACTCGGCCTCGGCCTGCCGGTCGTCGCCGAGACCCAGGCGGACTTCGACCTGGCCGAGCTGCTCACCGATTGGCGCGCCGACGTGCTCGCCGCACCGGTCGAGTACGAGGTCACCGTCGACGACGTCGAACGCGCCATCGTCGCGAGTTCGGTTTCGCGCGAGTCCGCGCCCAAGATGCGCCGCCATCTGCGACTCATCGCCGGTGCCGCCGCGATCGTCGGCGTCGCGCTCGGTGGACTCACCGTGCTCTCCGAAGGTGCCAACCCCAACGATCCGTTGTGGGGCATCAAGAAGGTCGTCTTCAAGGACCAGGCCGTGCAGACGCAGGCCACCTACTCCGCCCAGATCAACCTGGAGCAGGCGGAGAAGCTGCTCGCCGCCGGCAAGCCGCACGAGGCCAAGCAACTGCTCAACCGTGCCCGGGCGAACCTCGCACCGGTGAGCGACGAGCAGACGCGCAGCCAGCTGCACGCGTGGGTCGACCGTCTGTCGGCATCGGCCGAGTCGGCCATCAAGGCTGCGACCCCGGTCGTGCCCAAGAAGGCGAAGAAGGCGCCCGCGCCCAAGCCCGCCCCGCAGGTCACCGACAACATGCCGCAGTACGTGCCGCCGCCCGCGCCGCACTGGACTCCGGCACCGCAACAGCAGCAGGCTCCGGAGCCCCGCCAGGCCCCGCAGCCCAAGCCGGCGCCGCAGCGTCCGCATCAGGGTGGCGGGCACCAGCCGCGCCCGCCGATCACGATCCTGCCGAACTAGGGTCGCGAAGCAAGGAGCCAGCACCGTTTCGTCAACCCCGCATCGATTGATGTCGGGTTGACGAAACGGTGCTGGTTTGTGCGCAGCTGCGTGTGACGACGGGGCGGGTCAGTGGCGGTGGCGCCGGCCGCGGTGGGCTTGACCGTCGGCATAGCCGCGGCAGTAATCCCACGTGACGTAATCCTCGGGGCGCGGGTCCACCGCGGGCTCGTGCGGACGGACCGTGCCGTCGGCGAGGAGCTGCTGCAGGTTGGCGCGCAGCATGTCCCAGTCGTGGTAGTGGTCCTCGTTGCAGTCGTCGCACATGACGACCAGCCCACGGACGCCGCGTGGCATCAGCAAGGACTCGTATACGGCAAGGTCGGCCAGGTCCTCTTCGACGGCGAGCCGCTCGGCGAGGTCCAGCGGGATGCCGGGCTCGACGGCGTCGAGCACCCCGGCGGGGTCGCTCGGGTCGTCGGCGAACGGGTCCGGCGGCAAGCCGGGATACTGGTCGTGCACGCCTCTACCGTAACCGATCACCCCGGTGTTGACCGCACGGCGCACCCCTGTGACCGGCGGCGTTTCGCGCGGTGGGAGGTCGGCGGGGCGTTATGCGGGCCCGCTAAGATGGGCCAATGGTGACTGTGCGGACTGGTGGCGACGATCCGGCCAAGGTAGCGATGCTCGGCTTGACCTTCGACGATGTGCTGCTGCTGCCCGCCGCATCCGACGTCATCCCGTCCGACGTTGAAACCTCCTCGCGGCTGACCCGGTCGATCTCCCTGCGCGTGCCTCTCGTCTCGTCGGCTATGGACACCGTCACCGAGGCGCGCATGGCCATCGCGATGGCACGGGCCGGCGGCATGGGCGTGCTCCACCGCAACCTGTCGGTGGCCGCGCAGGCCTCCCAAGTGGAGACGGTCAAGCGCTCTGAGGCCGGCATGGTGACCGACCCGGTGACGTGCTCCCCGGCGCACACCCTCGCCGAGGTCGACGCGATGTGCGCGCGCTACCGGATCTCCGGGCTCCCCGTCGTCGACGACAAGGGCGAGCTCGTCGGCATCATCACCAACCGCGACATGCGGTTCGAGGTCGACCAGAAGCGGGCCGTCGCCGACGTGATGACGCCGGCGCCGTTGATCACGGCGCAGGAGGGTGTGTCCGCGGACGCCGCTCTGAACCTGTTGCGGCGGCACAAGATCGAGAAGCTCCCGATCGTCGATGGTGCGGGTCGGCTCACCGGCCTGATCACGGTCAAGGACTTCGTCAAGACCGAGCAGCACCCGTTGGCGACGAAGGATGCCGACGGCCGGCTCCTCGTCGGCGCCGCGGTCGGGGCCGGTGACGAGGCGTGGACGCGGGCGATGACGCTGACCGACGCCGGCGTCGACGTGCTCGTCGTCGACAGTGCACACGGGCATTCGCGCGGGGTGCTCGACATGATTGGCAAGCTCAAGGCAGAGATCGGCGACCGTGTGCAGATCGTCGGCGGCAACGTCGCCACGCGATCGGGTGCCCAGGCACTGATCGACGCCGGTGTGGATGCGGTGAAGGTGGGCGTGGGCCCCGGCTCCATCTGCACGACGCGCGTCGTCGCCGGGGTGGGTGCCCCGCAGATCACCGCCATTCTTGAGGCCGTCGCCGCGTGCCGGGCCTCCGACACACCGGTCATCGCCGACGGCGGCCTGCAGTACTCCGGCGACATCGCCAAGGCCCTTGCGGCGGGCGCGTCCACCGCGATGCTCGGGTCGCTGCTGGCTGGTACCGCCGAGTCGCCCGGCGAACTGATCCTCGTCAACGGCAAGCAGTTCAAGAGCTACCGGGGCATGGGGTCGCTGGGTGCCATGCAGGGCCGCGGCCAGGGCAAGTCGTATTCGAAGGACCGCTACTTCCAGGACGACGTGCTCTCCGAGGAGAAGCTCGTGCCCGAGGGCATCGAGGGTCGTGTGCCGTTCCGCGGCCCGCTCGGCGAGGTGATCCACCAGCTCGTTGGTGGCCTGCGCGCCGCGATGGGTTACACCGGTTCGGCCTCCATCGAGGACCTGCAGCGGGCCCAGTTCGTGCAGATCACGGCGGCGGGCCTCAAGGAATCCCATCCGCACGACGTGACACTGACCGCCGAAGCGCCCAACTACTATTCTCGCTGACCGGTTCGACCGGTATTCAAAGGTGAAGCCGCCCGGCAGGGCAGGAAGGCGCGACCGTCGTGCGTGATCTAGTGGAGTTTGGGATGGGCCGGACCGCTCGTCGGACCTACGAGCTGGAGGACATCAGCATCGTTCCGTCACGGCGGACCCGCTCGTCCAAGGACGTCTCGACGGCGTGGCAGATCGACGCCTACCGCTTCGCCGCGCCGATCCTGTCCCATCCCACCGACGCGCTCGTGTCGCCGGACAGCGCGATCGAACTCGGCCGACTCGGTGCGCTCGGCGTCCTCAACGGCGAGGGCCTGTGGGCGCGGCACGCCGATGCCGACGCAAAGATCGCCGCGTTGCGCGACGTCGCCGAGAACGACCCGGACCCGAGTGCTGCGACCCGATTCCTGCAGCACCTGCACTCAGCGCCGATCGATACGGGATTGCTCGCGCAGGCCGTTTCCCGGATCCGTGAATCCGGGGTGACCACCGCCGTGCGGGTCAGCCCGCAGCACGCACCCGAATTGACGCCGACGTTGCTCAAGGCCGGCGTCGAACTGCTCGTGGTGCACGGCACGATCATCTCCGCCGAGCACGTCGTCGCCGGGGGCGGGGAGCCGCTGAACCTCAAGACGTTCATCGCCGACCTCGACGTCCCGGTGATCGCCGGTGGCGTCCACGACCATCGGACCGCCTTGCACCTGATGCGCACCGGCGCGGCCGGCGTCATCGTCGGCTACGGCGCAACGGAGTTCTGCACTACGACCAACGACGTGCTGGGCATCGGCGTCCCGATGGCGACCGCGATCGCCGACGCTGCCGCCGCCCGTCGCGACTACCTCGACGAGACCGGCGGGCGGTACGTGCACGTGCTGGCCGATGGTGACATCAACACCTCGGGCGACCTCGCCAAGGCGATCGCATGCGGTGCGGACTCCGCGGTGCTCGGTACGCCGCTGGCCAGTGCGGCGAGCGCCCCGGGCGGCGGGTGGTACTGGACATCGGCGGCGGCCCACCCCGACACCCCTCGCGGCTCGATGCTGCAGATCGCCGAAGCGGACGACCGGCGCCCCCTCGAGCAGATCCTCACCGGTCCGTCCGACGATCCGTTCGGCGGGCTCAACCTCGTCGGCGGTCTGCGCCGATCGATGGCCAAGGCAGGGTACAGCGACCTCAAGGAGTTCCAGAAGGTCGGGCTCTCCGTCCGCGCCTGACGTCACTCCGGACGCAGCGCGTCGGTTGCGGGGAACGGCAGGTCGTAGCGATCGGGGTTGGCGCCGACCGCGGAAGCGGCACCGTATTCGTCGGCGAGGACGACGATCCCTCGTGGGCTCGTCTCCGCGACCCGCACGGGCCGCTCACGACCGTCGTCGAGTCGCAACACCCATCGATCGGCGAGGTAGCCGATTCCCAACTCGTCGAGCATCTCCTCGGCGTCGAGCCAATCGACCGGGTCGGACGTGCGCTCCCGGCCGAGGAGGTCGAACACGCGGAAGCCGTCGCCGTCGGGACAGATCCACCCGATCGGCTCCCGGTCGGTCCGGCGGTGTTCGATCCAATCTTGGGGTAGCACGCTACCGAGGGTAGCCACGGTCGCATTGGTGGTGCCCGGCACGCCATGGAAGCTCGTGCGGCGCAATGTGTGCTGGATCACCAGGTGTGACAATGTCCGATGTGACACCGGGCTATGATCGGCTCATGTCTCGCAGCCCACAAGACAGTCATTTCGACGTGCTCATCATCGGTTCCGGATTCGGCGGCAGTGTCACCGCGCTCCGGTTGACGGAGAAGGGGTACCGCGTCGGCGTCATCGAAGCGGGTCGCCGCTTCACCGACGACCAGTTCGCCAAGACGAGTTGGCGAGTGCGGAAGTTCGTCTGGGCACCGAAGCTCGGCCTCCTCGGTATCCAGCGCATCCACCTGCTCAAGGACGTCATGATCCTTGCCGGCTCGGGTGTGGGCGGTGGATCGTTGAATTACGCGAACACCCTGTACAAGCCGCCGTCGCCGTTCTTCAACGACAAGCAGTGGGCCCACATCACCGACTGGGAGTCGGAACTGAGCCCGCACTACGACCAGGCGACGCGAATGCTCGGCGTCGTCAAGAATCCGACGTTCACCAACTCCGACCGGATCATCAAAGAGGTCGCCGAGGATATGGGCGTCGCCGACACCTTCGTGACGACGCCGGTCGGCGTCTTCTTCGGGGCGAAGACCGGTGGCAACGGCGCGCCCGGCGAGACCGTGCCCGACCCGTACTTTGGCGGTGCCGGTCCCACGCGCACCGCGTGCACCGAATGCGGCTCGTGCATGACCGGCTGTCGCGTCGGCGCCAAGAACACTCTCGTCAAGAACTACCTCGGTTTGGCGGAATCGGCCGGTGCGCAGGTCATCGAGCGCACCACCGTCGACGGTCTGTGCCAGCGTCCCGACGGCAAGTGGGAGGTGTCGACGCACGGCTCGTCGTCGTGGGGTCCCTTCGGTGCCCGCAAGCGGACCTTCACCGCTGACAACGTCGTTATGGCGGCGGGCACGTTCAACACGCAGAAGCTCATGCACGCGGCCAAGGGGTCGACGCTGCCGAAGATTTCAGATGCGATGGGGGTGCTGACCCGCACGAACTCGGAGTCGATCCTCGGCGCCATGGCGAGCAAGGTGGACCCGCAGTCGGACTTCTCCGAAGGTGTCGCGATCACCTCGTCGTTCCATCCCGACGACTCCACGCACATCGAGCCCGTCCGTTACGGCAAGGGCTCCAATGCGATGGCCTACCTGCAGACGGTGTTGACCGACGGTGGGACGCGTGCCCACCGCCTCGGCCAATTGCTGCGCGTCCTGGTGACTCGTCCGTGGCTGCTCGGGCGGCTGTTGGTGCCCCGCCAGTGGAGCCAGAAGACCGTTATCGCCCTGGTGATGCAGTCGTCGGACAACTCGCTGACGACCTTCGTCCGCAAGCGCGGCCCCTTCAAGTACGTGACCAGTCGCCAAGGCCACGGCGAGCCGAATCCGACGTGGATCCCGGCCGGCAACGAGGCGACGCGACTGATGGCCGAGAAGCTGCCCGGCGGCCTCGCCGGCGGCACGTGGGGCGATGTCTTCAACATCCCTCTCACTGCCCACTACCTGGGTGGATGCGTCATCTCCGACGATCCGACCAGTGGCGTCATCGACCCGTACCACCGCGTGTGGAATTACCCTTCGCTCTACGTCGTCGACGGTGCTTCGATCACCGCGAACCTCGGGGTGAACCCGTCGCTGTCGATCAGCGCCCAGGCCGAGCGTGCCGCGTCGCTGTGGCCGAACAAGGGCGAGGCCGACCTGCGTCCCGATCAGGGGCAGGCATATGTGCGGATTGACCCGGTCGCGCCCGTCGCGCCGGTCGTCCCCGCTGATGCGCCGGGTGGCTTGCGCCTGACGATCACGCCGGTGGCCGCCAAGGCTCCGAAGGCGAAAGCGCCCGAGAAGGCGGCTGGGTGAGCGCTGATTGGCGCGCGGCCCGGGTCGAGGAGATCCGCGGACTGATCCTGGGAGCCGACGCCGGCATCGTCGAAGAGGTGAAGTGGCGCAAGCCGTCCAACCCCGACGGTGTGCCGACGTTCAGCGCGTCGGGCCTGGTCTGCACGCTTGAGACGTACAAGGACAAGGTGAAGGTCACGTTCGCCAAGGGTGCGTCGCTGCCCGACCCCGAGCACGTCTTCAACGCCAGCCTCACCGCCGGGACGCGTCGCGCCGTCGACGTCGGGGAGGGTGACGTGCTTAATGCCGACGCTTTTGTCGAGTTGATCCGCGCCGCCGTCGCGCTCAACGAGTCGAAGGACTAAAACCACCACCATGCTGCCAATCGCCGGATCGATGTTGGGTTGACGAAACGGTGAGGGGTTCAGACGTGCGACCCGACGCCAGTCCGACCGTCGGCGTGGGCCCCCACTAGACTCGACCCGTGCCCAACACCGCTACCGGCAACCCGCGTCCCGTCCTCGTCGTCGACTTCGGCGCGCAGTATGCGCAGCTCATCGCACGGCGCGTGCGCGAGGCGCGAATCTACTCCGAGGTGATCGCCCACGACGCTCCGATCGAGGAGTTTGCGGCCAAGAACCCGGCCGCGCTCGTGCTTTCGGGCGGGCCGGCGTCGGTGTACGCGGAAGACGCGGCAACGCTCAACCCGGCCATCCTCGAGCTCGGCGTCCCCGTGTTCGGCATCTGCTACGGCTTCCAGGCGATGGCGCAGGCCCTCGGCGGCACCGTCGCCAACACCGGCGGGCGCGAATTCGGCCGCACCATGTTGGCTTGCTCGGGCGGCATCCTGCACGGCGGTCTCGGCGAGACGCAGCCGGTGTGGATGAGCCACAACGACGCGGTGCAGGTCGCGCCCGACGGCTTCGTTGTCACGGGTTCGACCCCCGGGGCGCCGGTCGCGGCCTTCGAGAATCCCGACGCCAAGATGGCCGGCGTCCAATACCACCCCGAGGTCCTGCACAGCCCCCACGGCCAGGAAGTCCTCACCCGCTTCCTCTACGAGATCGCCGGCTTGAAGCCGACGTGGACCGCCGCCAACATCGCCGAATCGCTCGTCGCCTCGGTGCGCGAACAGATCGGCGACGACGGGCTGGCCATCTGCGGCCTGTCCGGCGGAGTGGATTCCGCGGTGGCGGCTGCGCTGGTGCAGCGCGCCATCGGCGACCGGCTGACCTGCGTCTTCGTCGACCACGGCCTGTTGCGGGCCGGTGAGCGCGAGCAAGTCCAGAACGACTTCGTGACCGCGACGGGCGCGCGGCTGGTCACCGTCGACGCTGCCGACACCTTCCTCGCCGAACTCGCTGGGCAGTCCGATCCCGAGGCTAAGCGCAAGATCATCGGCCGCGAGTTCATCCGCTCCTTCGAGGGCGCGGTCAGCGAAGTCCTCGGCGAGCGCGCGGCAACGGGGGAGAAGGTCGAATACCTCGTCCAGGGCACCCTGTACCCCGACGTCGTCGAGTCTGGTGGCGGCAGCGGCACCGCGAACATCAAGAGCCACCACAACGTCGGCGGCCTGCCCGACGACCTCGAGTTCAGCCTCGTCGAACCGCTGCGCCTGCTCTTCAAAGACGAAGTCCGGGCCGTCGGCCGTGAACTCGGCCTGCCCGAGGAGATCGTCGCCCGCCAGCCGTTCCCCGGCCCCGGCCTGGCCATCCGCATCGTCGGCGAGGTCACCGCCGACCGCCTGGACTTGCTGCGCCGAGCCGATGCCATCGCCCGCGAGGAACTCACCGCAGCCGGTCTCGACGGTCAGATCTGGCAATGCCCCGTCGTCCTGCTCGCCGACGTGAGAAGTGTTGGCGTGCAAGGTGATTCACGGACCTACGGCCACCCGATCGTCCTGCGCCCGGTGTCGAGCGAAGACGCCATGACCGCGGACTGGACGCGGGTGCCCTACGAGGCGCTCGAGACGATCTCCACCCGCATCACCAACGAAGTGCCCGAGGTCAACCGCGTCGTCCTCGACGTGACCAGCAAGCCGCCGGGGACCATCGAGTGGGAGTGACTCCCCGTCGGCGGTGAGAACTGCCGCTCGGAGTGGGCAAATCAGAGTGCTGAGACTGCCGTTCTACAGCGCCATGATCAAGATCAGCACGACGACGAGCACGGCCGCCGACACCGCTGACATCACCAGCGTCCGGTGTGCCAGGAAACGCCGCTGCCAGGCCGGCGGACGCGACGTCGCGGCGCGCGGGGGATAGGCCATCGGCATCGCACGTGGTGGCGGGGGCGGTGCGGGCAAAGAGGACCGCGCATAGGACCCGGTGCTCAGTCGCGGTGCCTGCGGCGTCGTGAGCGCCCACACCGGAACCGCGCCGTCGGCCCGGCGGATGCGTCCTTCCAGGACCTGCGCGGGCGTGGTGTGGTTGTACGTGGCGACGAGGCCGGCCAGCTGGTCGCGCACCTGCGCCATCGTCGGCCGCTTCGACGGTCCGGGGGTGAGCATCGCCAACAGGATGGGCTCGAGCGGTCCCGCCTTCTGCGGCGGCCGGATCTGCGCACGGGCAACCCGGTCCAGCAGTGCGGGAACGTCGTCGGAGACGCCGAACGGCGGCTCGCCCTCGACCATCGTGTAAATCGTCGCGCCCAGTGAGTACACGTCGGACGCGTCGCCCGGCGCCGATCCGCGGGCCACCTCGGGCGCGAAGTACGCGGGCGTACCGGATACGAGATCGTCGTCGAGCTCGGTCTCCTCATGCTTGAGGTAGGCGATGCCGAAGTCGGTGAGTTTCACGTGCCCCGCATCGGGACCCTTCCCGGTGATCAGGATGTTGCCGGGCTTGATGTCGCGGTGGACGATCCCCGCGGCATGTGCCTGTGTCATCGCGGCGGCGAGTTGCGCGCCGATCTGTGCGGCATCGATGAAGCTCAGCGTCCCGACGGTGTGCAGGATCTGCGCGACGCTGCGCGACGGGGCGTACTCCATCACCAACCAGGGTGTTCCGTAGTCGATCACCACGTCGTGGACGGCGACGGCATTGTCGTGCGACAACCGTGCCGCGATGCGCCCCTCGCGCAGCGCCTTGCTGCGGATCAGATCGGCACTCTCCTCGGACAATCCGTCGAGGGAGATGATGCGCTTGCAGGCCACGTCACGGTGCAGCAACTGGTCTTTGGCGAGCCAGACCGAGCCCATCCCGCCGTCGCCGATGCGCGAGTGCAGTCGATAGCGCCCGGCCACCAGAAGATCGGGGCCGGGGACACGGTGCGCGGTGGTCATCCCGCTGAGTATAGGTCGGACCGCGTGACCGGTTCCGGTCCGCGCCCCGCTGCACCGGCGCGGGCGCGCACCCATCCGGTGAGCACGCCGCGATCGGGTGCGAAGAGGTAGACCAGGAAGAACAGTGCGCCCTGCGTGAGCACCACCATGCCGCCGGTCGAGGTGTTGGCGTAGAAGGAGATATACAGGCCGACGATGCCGCAGACTACGGCGAATGCCGGCGCGAGGACCAGCATGGTCCGGAAGCGATCGGTGAGGAGGTAGGCGGTGGCCCCGGGGATGATGAGCATCGCGACGACCAGCACGATCCCGACGACCTGCAGCGCGGTGACCGCCGTGAGCGCCAGCAGTCCGAGCAGCGTCGCGCCGATCAGCCGGGGGTTCATGCCGATCGCAAAGGCGTGGGTGGGGTCGAAGGCGTACAGCGTGAAATCACGGCGCTTGAGGATCAGCACCGCGGCGACGATGGCGCCGAGGATCGCGATCTGCAGCAGGTCCGACGTGGAGACGCCCAGCAGGTTGCCGAAGATGATGTGGTTCAGGTCAGTCTGACTCGGGGTCACCGAGATCAGCACCAAACCGAGCGCGAACAATGTCGTGAACACGATTCCGATGGCGGCGTCTTCCTTCACCCGCCCCTGGTCGCGCACCGCGCCGATCAGAGCGACGGCGAGGAAGCCGAAGATGACGGCCCCCACCGCGAACGGCGCCCCGACGATGTAGGCGAGCACGACGCCGGGCAGCACGGCGTGCGACACGGCGTCGCCCATCAGCGACCAGCCGATGAGCACCAGCCAGCACGACAGCAGCGCACATACGGTCGAGGCGATCAGCGTCGCCAACAGCGCGTTGGTCATGAACCCGAACCGGAACGGCTCGGCGAAGAATTCGATCAGCCCGCTCATCGTCGTGCCCTCCGGTGTTCGAGTGGGTCGAGCCCGAATGCCCGTACCAGGTTGTTGGGCATCACGACCTCGGCGGGATCGCCGTGGGCGAGGACCCGCCGGTGCAGGAGGATTGCCTGATCGGCCAGGTCGGGCACCGAGTGCAGGTCGTGGGTGGAGATGAGGACCGTCGAACCGGCTGCCGCCTCCTCGCGCAGCAGCGCGGTGATCGAGGCTTCGGACCGCTTGTCGACGCCGGCGAACGGCTCGTCGAGCAGTAGGACCTGCGCGTCCTGCGCAATCGCGCGTGCGACGAACGCCCGTTTGCGTTGGCCGCCGGAGAGTCGGCCGATCTGTCGGTGCTGGAGGTCGGCGAGTTCGACGCGGTCGAGTGCGGCGGCGACGGCTTCCCGGTCGGCGCGCCGCGGCCGTCGAGTGAAGCCGAGATGCCCGTAGCGGCCGGTCATCACGACGTCGCGCACCGACAGCGGGAACGTCCAGTCGATGTCCTCGGACTGTGGGACATAACTGACGACGCCCTTCTTGCGCGCGTCTGCCGGTGTCATCCCGCAGATCGTGACACTGCCCGATTGCGGGGTGACCATGCCCATGATCGTCTTGAACAGCGTCGACTTGCCGGAACCGTTCATCCCGATCAGCGCACAGACGGTGCCGCGAGGCACGTCGATGCTGACGTCGTCGAGCGCGTGGACCTCGCCGTAGCTCACGGTTGCCGATCGCACTTGCAGGGCGTCGCTCACTGCGCGTTCCTCCCGGTGAGGCCGTCGACGATGGTGCGGGCGTCGTGACGGATGAGGTCGAGGTAGGTGGGCACGGGACCGTCGGCCAGTGACAGCGAGTCGACGTAGAGGATGCCGCCGAAGCGAGCGCCCGACGCCGCCGCGACGCGCTGCATGGCTTTGTCGGAGACGGTGGACTCGCAGAACACCGCCGGGACCCGCTGGGCGCGCACGAAGTCGATAGTCGCCGCGACCTGCCGCGGGACCGCCTGCTGCTCGGCGTTCACCGGCCAGATGTACGCCTCGGTCAGGCCGGTGTCTCGGGCCAGGTAGGAGAACGCCCCTTCGCAGGTCACGAGCGCCCGCTCGTTGACGGGCAGGGTGCGCAACGAGGTGACCAGGTCGTGCTGGACGTCGCGCAGCTGCTGCTTGTAGGCGGCGGCGTTCGCGCGGAACACAGGAGCACCGTCGGGGTCGATGCGGATGAACGCTTTGACGATGTTGTCGACGTAGGTCTCGACGTTCAGCGGGCTCATCCATGCGTGCGGATTCGGCTTGCCCGCGTACGCGTCGGAAGCGATGGGGATCGGGACGACACCGTTGGAGGCGTCGATGCTCGGCGCGGGCAAGTCGTCGGTGAACTGGTCGAACCACCTGTCCAGGCCCAATCCGTTGCGGATGACCAGGACCGCACCGGCGGCCTTGCGCACGTCGCCGGGGGTCGGCTCGTATCCGTGGATCTCCGCACCGGACTTGGTGATGGATTCGACGGTGAGCCGGTCCCCGGCGACGTTGGCGGCGATGTCGGCCAGGACGGTGAACGTCGTGACGACGACGGGCTTGCCCGATGCGTCGCGGGCCTCCCGGGGGAGTGTGCACCCGGCCAGCAGCACTGCGGCGACCACCGCGGCAGTCCACCAGCCGAGCACTTTCGCCATTCCAATACTCTAACTTCGGTTAGCCGAAATTAGAAGTCGGAGCTCGATACGTCCGCTCATTCGTTGCGGAGCACTCGACCACCGAGAGGCTCGATCACGCGCCCAGACGGATCTCCTCGCCTCGGATGTCGGCGGGCAGGTCATCGTGCGGATCGCCGAGGCCCAGGTGCTCGCGCAGCGTCGTCCCCTCGTATTCGGTGCGGAACAGGCCGCGGCGGCGCAGCTCGGGTACGACGTAGTCGACGAACTCGTTGAACGTTCCCGGTGCCTGCGCGCTGGACACGATGAAACCGTCGGCCTCCCCACCGCGGAACGACTCCTCGATCTGATCGGCGACGTCGGAAGCGGCACCCACGAACTGCGGCAGCAGGACACCCTGCGCGTAGAGCTTTCCGATGTCTCGCAGGGTGAGGCTGTCGCGCTGCGAGAGGCGCCGCGCCACGTCGAACAGGCCCTGCGTGCCGCTCACCACGACGTCCTCGACGGGTGCGTCGAGGTCGTACTGCGAGAAGTCGTGATCGGTGTGCACCGACAATGTGATGAGACCGGAGATGGGATCGGCGAGCTCGTTGTGGAAGGCCTGCTTCTCACGGGCGATGGACTCGGTCTCGCCGATGAACGGGATGAACGACGGAAAGACCTTCACGTGGTCGGGATTGCGCCCGAAGTTCGATGCGCGACTCTTCACGTCGTCGTAGTAGGCCTTGCGGCCCTCCGGCGTCGGGTCGATCTCGAAAATCGCCTCGGCCCAGCGGGCCGCGAAGTTGCGGCCGGTGTCCGATGAGCCGGCCTGGATGAGGACCGGCCGATGCTGCGGCGAGCGTGGCTGGTTGAGCGGCCCGCGTGTGCGGTAGTGGTCACCGGCATGGTCGACGGTGTGGATCTTCGACGGGTCGGCCCACACGCCGGTGGCCTTGTCGGCCGTCACCGCGTCGGCATCCCAACTCGACCACAGTTTGATGGCCGTCGACACGAACTCCTCGGCCCGGGTGTAGCGCTCGTCGTGCGCGACGTGCTCGTCGAACCCGAAGTTCTGCGCCTCCGCCTGGGAGAGCGAGGTGACGATGTTCCACGCGATACGGCCGCGGGTCAGATGATCCAGCGATCCGAAGACGCGCGCGAGCTCGTATGGGTGGAAGTAGGTCGTCGACTTGGTTACCGCGATGCCCAGGCGGGTGGTGACCGCGCCGATGCTCGCCGCGACGAGGCTGGGGTCGATGGTCGCGGCGGCCTGCGTGCCACGGCGGAACGGCTCGGACTGGTCGCCGCCGAACCGCACGGGTGCCGCGAGCAGGTCGGCGAAGAACGCGAAGTCGAAAGTGCCGCGCTCCAGGATGCGGCCGATGCGGTGGTAGTGGTCGGGTCCGAAGTAGTCGGTCTCCGAGCCGGGGTGGCGCCACGCGGCGTGCGAATGGGTGACGGGTGAGGCGATTAGAAAGCCTCCGAGGTGCAGCTGGCGGGTCATCGGATGTCCTTTGGTCGGGGTGTGCGACCATCCAATCCCGGTGGTGTCACGCGGGTCGATCTTGTGCCCGCGCTGATTGGAACGGGGTGTCGGGGAAATACGGCTAGCGGACCAACCGGGGGATCGCGCGGACGTAGACGACCATCCCGACCATCTCGACGAGGGTCTGTGCGACGACGGCGGCTGCAGCCAGCTCGTACCCGGTGGGCAGGGCGAGAGCGAGTGGTAGTACGACCAGGGAATTGCGGGTCGCGCCGGAGAAGGCGACGGCACGGGAGGCCGGGACGTCGAGGCGCAACAGCCCAGCGACGGCTTTGCCGGCGAGTGGCATGACGACGAGGAACGCGGCGTACACGACGATCACCGGGGCCAGTGCGCCGAGGTTGCCGTCGATCCGAGGGATTTGCGATGCGACGACGACGGCCAGCACTACGGCCATCAACGGCACCATCAGCGCACCTGCTCCGGTGGCGACCCTCTGTCCGGCCCGAGTGCGCGCCGACCAAGCCTGGGTCAGCCAGGCCAGAGCCAGCGGGATGACGATCAGGAAGACAAATGCCCGCAGGAACGGCCCGACGTCGACGATCTCGCGCAGGTCGTCGCCGAGGAAGAGGGTCAGATACAGCGGTAGGAGCGCCATCTGCAGGAGCAGCAGCAGCGGCGTCGCGCTCAGCAGACGACGGTTGTCGCCGTCGGCGAGACCGGTGAAGACGATGACGTAGTCGACGCACGGGCACAGCAAGACGAGTAGGACGCCGACGCTGATCGCCTCCTGTGTGGGCAGGAATGCGAACAGGACTGCGACGACCAGCGGTACGACGACGAAGTTGACCGTCAGGATCGCCGCGAGGAACCGCCCGTCGCGAAGCGAGCGCGCGAGATCACGGGCGGGGACCTGCAGGAACGTCACGTACAGCAGTGCGCCGAGGGCTGGGTTGATCGCGTGCTCGAGAACCGGGCCGGTGCGGGGGGCCGAGAACCCGATGACCGCGCCGAGCGCCATCGACAGCAGGTAGACCGCGATCTGGTGGCGCTCCATCCGCTCGATCACGCGTCCAACGGTATCGGCCGCTGGAAGCGCCGTCATGTTGACAGCAGTTAGAACATGTGTTCGCATGGGGGCATGCGGTGGGCTGATCAGACGATCCAGGTCGACGACGGTGCCCTGCCCGGGCTGGGCCGCGACGACCTCGTGCGCACGGTCACGACGCCGGAGTTCGCCGGCATCACGTTCCACGAGGTGTTGTGCCGCTCGCTGCTCAACCCGGTTCCGGTGTCCTCGGGCATGCCCTTTCGCTTCAGCATCAACACTTTCCGCGGATGCACCCACGCCTGCCGCTACTGCTTCGCGCGGTCGACACACACGTACCTCGACTTCGACGCCGGGGAGGATTTCGACAAGCAGATCGTCGTGAAGCTCAACGCCGCCGCGGTGCTGCGAAAGGAACTGCGGCGGCGGTCGTGGCAGCGCGAGGTCGTGGCGCTGGGCACCAACACCGATCCTTATCAGCGCGCGGAGGGACGCTATCGGTTGATGCCGCCGGTCATCGGTGCGCTCGCCTCGTCGGGCACCCCGTTCTCGATCCTGACCAAGGGAACGCTCCTGGCGCGCGACCTGCCGCTGCTGCGACAGGCCGCCGATGTCGTCGACGTGTCGGTGTCAGTGTCATTGTCGATGGTCGACGGGGAGTTGGCCGGACAACTCGACCCGGGCGCACCCTCGCCGCGGGCGCGGTTGGCGCTCATTCGGGAGATCGCCGACGCCGGGTTGGCGCCGCACGTGATGGTGGCTCCGGTGGTCCCGTATCTGACCGATTCGACTGCCCAGCTCGATGCGCTCCTGGCTGGCCTGGCGGCGGCCGGTGCGGTCAGCGTGTCGGCGATCCCGATGCACCTGCGGCCCGGCGCCAGGGAGTGGTTCCTGCAGTGGCTGGCCGATGAGCACCCAGCGCTGCTGCGGCGGTATCGGGCGCTCTACGGACGGGGTTCGTACGTGTCCGCCGAGTACTCCGCCAGACTCGCAGATCGGTTGCGGCCACTGGTGTCCCACCATGGTCTGGCTGGTCGTTCCGGACCCGTGTCCGACGTTGCGCCGGCGGTGGTTGCGACCGTGGCGTCCAGACCTGCGACGATGGCGGAACCGACCCTCTTTTAGGTTGTTGACCTGCGGAAACAATCACTCTTGCGCATTGTCGGACCCTGGGTCTACAGTCTGGATATCGAATAAATATTCGATGCGCCGGTATCTTCCCGACCGGCTTCACGAGTGGTTCGTCGAGCGTGATTCACCGGCTCGACGACTGCGTGGAAACGGTCGGGAGAAGACATGGGTGAAGCAGCAATCGACCCCGCGATCGCGCAACTGCGCCAAGCGATGTCACGGATGTCGACGACGACAGGGGGTGCGGCACCACGGGTGGATCCGGACACCAGACCGGGGGAAGACGGTCTGGTCCCCGACGTCCTGTCGGTACCGGAAAACCTCGCCGAACTGTTCCCTCAGGGCGGGCTGGCGCGGGGGAGTGTGGTGTCGGCCTCGGGTGCCGGGTCGCTGCTGCTGTCGATGATCGCAGCCAGCAGCGGGGCCGGCGCGCAAGTGGCGGTCGTCGGGTTGTCCCGGCTGAGCATGCTCGCGGCCGCGGAGATGGGTGCCGACCTGTCGCGCATCGCCCTCGTCGCCGACCCCGGGTCGGATCCGCTGCAGATCGCGACGGTTCTGCTCGACGGAATAGACCTGGTGGTCCTAGGACTGGACGGGATGTCGGTGCCGCCGTCGCGCGCAAAGGTCCTCGCCGCCCGGGCACGCCGCAACTCGTCGGTGCTGCTGGTCGTCGGTGGTCAGTGGCCTGGTGCTGCGGCACACCTGTCGGCCCGGGTGAGCCGCTATCGCACGGCGACGCCGGGCGGATCGGACCCGGCGCCCGGTGCCTGCGGGTACGGCCGGATCGGCGGATGGGACCTGTCGGTCTCGTTGCGTTCGCGCAGCCGCCCGCCGCGCAGCGCCACGGTTGCTGCTGGGGCACGACGATGAGCCGTCGGACCATGGCCCTGTGGGCCCCGGATTGGCCGGCGATCGCCGCCGCCACCGAGCGGGACCTCCCGCCCGACACCCCGATCGCGGTGCTTGCCGCGAATCGGGTCGTCGCCTGCTCTCTACCCGCTCGGCGCGCGGGCATCCGCCGCGGCATGCGCAAGAGGCAGGCGCAGTCGAATTGCCCGGAACTGGTCGTCATCCCCGACGACCCCGACCGCGACGGGCGGCTGTTCGCGCCGATCGTCACGGCGGTCACCGCGATCCTGCCCTCGACCGAGGTGTTGCGGCCCGGGCTGGTGGCGGCACCGTCGTCGGGGATGCGCTACTTCGGCTCCGAGGAGAACCTGGCCGCCGCCGTCGTCGAGGCGGTCGCCGACGTGGGTGCCGAGGTGCAGATCGGGATCGCCGATGAGATGTTCACTGCGGTACTCGCCGCCCGCCGGGAGTGCCTCGTCGCGCCGGGGGGCGACGCGGAGTTCTTGGCGGGGCTGCCGATCCGGGAGCTGGGCGTCGAGCCCAGCCTCGGCGGTGACTCGCGCACTGAACTGGTGGACCTGCTGTGGCGCTTGGGGCTGCGCACGCTGGGGGCGTTCGCCTCACTGGCCGCCGCCGACGTGGGCGCTCGGTTCGACGCCGATGCCGTCGTCGCCCACCGGCAGGCGTCGGGGAAACCGGGCCGCGCGCCATCGGCAGTACCGCCCCCGCCGGAACTCACCGTCGTCTATCCCTGCGACCCGCCGGTCGAGCGCATCGATGCCGCGGCGTTCCTCGCGCGGCGCCTCGCCGCACAGCTGCACGAACGGCTGACCGCGGCGACGGTGTCGTGCACACGCCTGGCAGTGCACGCGAGAACTGAACGGGGGCAAGAGAATTCGCGTATCTGGTGTTGTGCACTGCCGTTGACGCCGGAGGCGACCGCCGACCGGGTGCGCTGGCAGCTCGAGGGGTGGCTGACCGAGGGTGCCACCGGCGCGGGAGAGGGGCCGGACTCGCCGATCGTCGAACTGGTGCTGGAGCCGGTGGAGGTGTCCACCGGGATGGGGTTGCAATACGAGTTTGCCGGAGGCGGCGAGGCGCCTGACGGTCCGCGCGCCGATCGCATCCGCCGCGCACTGGTCCGGGTGCAGGGGCTGCTGGGTGCTGACGCGGTGATGGTCCCGGTCCGCAGCGGCGGCCGGGGGCCGGCGGAGCAGATCACCCTGGTCCCCGTCGGGGAGTCGGCGGTACCGGCGCGACCGCTCGGCGCGCCATGGCCGTCGCGGCTGCCAGAGCCGACGCCGGCCGTGCTGGTCGACGCGCCGGTGGACGTGTGCGACTCCACCGGGCATCCGGTCGGGGTGACTGCACGCGGTGTGTTCACCGGTGAGCCGGTGTCGGTCGCGGCAGGGCGGCACAGCTGGTCGGTGCAGTGGTGGGCGGGTCCGTGGCCGTGCGGACTGCCCGGCGACGAGGTGCTGGCCCGAGCCCAAGTGCTGCTCGACGACGATCGGGCATTGCTGCTGCGCTTCGGTGCCGGGGATCGGTGGCGGGTGGAGGGCGTCTACGAGTAGGTGACTGGAACGAATCCGAGTAGTGCGTTACCCGTGCGCCCCCCATGATCGTCGGCGGACTCTGGAGGAATGCGAAAGGCGGTGAGGGCGATGAAAATCCTGCGGTATGCCGTCGCCGGGACGGCGGCGGTAGCGGCACCGGTGGTGGTCACGACCCCGATCGTCAACGCGCTGACGATGGGCACGTCGTGGGTTCGTGTGGATGCCGTGGACAACGGGAACGAGACGGTGACGCTGCGCGTCGCCAACCTCGACAGACAGAATGCGATCACCTGCGCGGTCGCGCTGAGCGACGCCGAGTCGGGGGCATCGCTCCGTTCCGATCTGCTCGCGGTACACGTGGATCTTGCGCCGGGTGGGTCGACGACGAGGACGCGCGATACCGAGCCCGGTCACTATCGGGTCGGAGTGCGCTGCGACAACGACCGTTGGCGGTACACGGTTGCGCCGGGCGGCCTGTTCACTGTCTCGGCAAAGCGTGCTGAAGCAGGCGTCTTGCGCGGTGCGATCGGCAGAGCGTAACCGAAGGTAGATTGGTACCATTACTCCGGTAGGAAGGTACCACTATGGCGATGAACATCAAGAACCCGCAAACCCACGAGATGGTCAAGCAAATCGCGCGGCTCACCGGTGAGAGTCAGGAGGCCGCGGTGTGCTCCGCGGTTGAGGTGCGGCTACGAGCATTGCTGGCTGACGAGCGCGCGCAGCGGATCCTCGAACGCGGGGTGGAGGTCGGCGGGTTGCTCGGGCTGGTGCCCGGCACGGATCCGACTGTCGATCTCTACGACGAGGACGGCCTGCCGCAATGATCGTCGACACCTCCGCGGTCTTCGCGATCCTTGCGGGTGAGGGCGATGCCCGACGGTATGCGGACGCACTTGCGGCAGGCGCTTCGGTTATGTCGGCCGGTACGTACCTGGAGTGTGGGATCGTGGTCGATCGCAAGGGGCTTCCGCAGGTTGGCCGGGCGTTCGACTCGTGGTTGCGGACGGCGGAGATTGAGGTAGTTCCGGTCAGCGTCGAGCAGGCCCGCATCGCCCGCCGAGCGTACGCGGACTTCGGAAAAGGGGGTGGCCACCGTGCGCAACTGAACTTCGGTGACTGCTTTGCCTATGCGCTGGCGGTAGAGCGCGATGAGCCGCTGTTGTTCAAGGGGGATGACTTTATCCATACCGGAATACGGTCTGCGCTGCGATGACGGCGGTCTGAAGGCGACCGACCGATCACAACCTCTCACTACACGAACATATGTTCGATAGAATGGTTCGATGGGTTGGCACAACGGCCCGCCGAGCTGGGCGGAGATGGAACGGGTGCTGTCGGGACGCCCGAGACGCGACGGTGCGCGCCCGGGGGAGAGCTTCCCACCGCCCTACGACCAGCACGCCGATGGTCACACCGACGACGAGGGCGTGCCCGACGGCGGAGACTCCCCGGCGTGGTCGCGCAAACGTGAGGCCTATCTCGCCGATGAGACGGTGCGCCCGATCCGGTCGACGACGGCTTTCGCCGAACTCCACGCCCACAGTGCATTCAGCTTCCTCGACGGGGCGTCATCGCCGGAGGAGATGGTCGAAGAGGCGGTGCGCCTGGATCTGAAGGCACTCGCACTCACCGACCACGACGGCTTCTACGGCATCGTCCGCTTTGCCGAGGCTGCGCGTGAATTCGGATTGCCGACGGTGTTCGGGGCCGAGCTGTCACTCGGATGGTCAAGTGACAGCGAGGTGGGAGCGGCTGTATCACGACCCGCGATTCGAACCGGGGTCCCCGACCCGCCCGGCGAGCATCTGCTGGTCTTGGCGCGGGGCCCGGAAGGCTATCGAAGGCTGTCACGGACGATCGCGGCCGCACACATGCGCGGCGGGGAGAAAGGGCAGCTGCACTACAACCTCGACGAATTGTCGTCGAATGGGCAGACGGGCGACTGGTTGATCCTCACCGGGTGCCGCAAGGGGGCGGTGCGCCGAGCACTCGACCGTGGTGGGTCCAAAGCCGCACGTCGAACACTCGATGAACTGATCGAGCGTTTCGGCCGCGACAACGTCGTCGTCGAACTCACCTCGTCGGGTCTGCCCGACGACGACGAGCGCAACGCGGTCTTGGCGGCGATCGCCGCCCGATCCCGGCTCCCCGTCGTCGCCACGACCGGCGCACACTTCGCCGGGCCGGATCGTCGTCGGCTCGCGATCGCGATGGCCGCGATCCGCGCCCGCACCGACATCGAGACGATCGACGGGTGGATGCCCGGCGTCGGAGGAGCACACCTGCGCAGCGGCGACGAGGTGGCCGGCCTGCTGCGCGCGCACCCCGACGCCATCGACAACGCGGTACAGCTGGCCGCCGACTGCGCCTTCGAACTGGGTCTCATCGCACCGCGACTCCCACCGTTCGACGTACCTGACGGGCATACCGAGTCCAGCTGGCTGCGCGAACTCACCCGACGCGGGGCACTGCGCCGCTACGGCAGCCCCGCACAGCACCCGGCCGCCCACCGGCAGATCGAGCACGAACTGGCGATCATCTCTCAACTCGACTTTCCCGGCTATTTCCTCGTCGTGCACGACATCGTCGACTTCTGCCGTCGCAGCGACATCCTCTGCCAGGGCCGGGGCAGCGCCGCGAACTCGGCGGTGTGTTTTGCGCTGGGCATCACGTCGGTAGACCCGGTCGCCAACCACCTGCTGTTTGAGCGCTTCCTCTCGCCCGAGCGCGACGGTCCACCCGACATCGACGTCGACATCGAGTCCGACCGTCGAGAAGAGGCCATCCAGTACGTGTACGGCAAATACGGCCGCGACTACAGCGCGCAGGTCGCCAACGTCATCACCTACCGTCGGAAATCAGCCGTGCGCGACACCGCGCGCGCCCTCGGTTACGCGACCGGGCAGCAGGACGCATGGAGCCGGATGCCCGACGAGGCGCCCGACGACGTCACCGCCCTCGCCGCGCAGATCCGCGGCCTGCCCAGGCACCTGGGGATCCATTCGGGCGGCATGGTGATCTGCGACCGTCCGATCGCCGACGTGTGCCCCACCGAATGGGCGCGGATGCCGGGCCGCAGCGTGCTGCAGTGGGACAAGGACGATTGCGCGGCCATCGGCCTGGTGAAGTTCGACCTCCTCGGGCTGGGGATGCTCTCGGCGCTGCACTATGCGATCGACCTGGTTGCGCAGCACAAGGGCATCGACGTCGACCTGGCGCGCATCGACCTGACCGAGACGGACGTCTACGACATGCTGTGCCGGGCCGACTCGGTCGGGGTGTTCCAGGTGGAGTCGCGTGCCCAGATGGCGACGCTGCCGCGGCTGAAGCCGCGCACCTTCTTCGATCTCGTCGTCGAAGTCGCACTCATCCGACCCGGTCCGATCCAGGGCGGGTCGGTGCACCCCTACATCCGTCGCCGCAACGGTCGTGAGGAGGTCCGCTACGACCATCCGGCGCTGGAGCGGTCGCTGGAACGCACCCTGGGCATCCCGCTGTTCCAGGAACAACTGATGCAGATGGCCGTTGACGTCGCCGGGTTCAGTGCGGCACAGGCCGATCAGCTGCGCCGCGCGATGGGCTCCAAACGTTCGCCGGAGAAGATGGCTGCGCTGCGGCAGAATTTCTTCGACGGTATGCGCGAACTCCACGGCATCACCGGCGAGACCGCGGAGCGCATCTACGAGAAGATGGCCGCCTTCGCCAATTTCGGCTTCCCGGAGAGTCATTCGCAGAGCTTCGCGTCGCTGGTGTTCTACTCGGCCTGGTTCAAGCTGCACCATCCGGCCGCATTCTGCGCCGCATTGCTGCGCGCCCAACCGATGGGGTTCTACTCGCCGCAGTCGCTGGTCGCCGACGCCCGCCGGCACGGTGTGGTGGTGCACCGACCTGATCTGAATGCCTCGCTGGCCCACGCCACGTTGGAGGAGGCGGGGACCCAGGTGCGGCTCGGGCTCGCCGGGGTGCGCTCGCTCGGCGACGAGGCGGCCCAGCGGATCGTCGACGAGCGCACCGCACACGGGCGCTTCGCCGACCTCGACGACGCGGCCGCCCGCGTCGAACTGTCGCAGACACAGTGGGAGGCGTTGGCAACCGCGGGCGCGCTGGATGCGTTTGGACTGACCAGGCGCCAGGCGTTGTGGGCGGCGGGAGAGGCGGCGAGGCATCGTCGCGATCAGTTGCCGTTGCGCGCCGGTTCGGCGGCACCGGAACTGCCGGGTCTCTCCGCGGTAGAGCTGGCCTCCTCCGATGCGTGGGCCACCGGCATCACCCCGACGAGCTACCCGACGCAATACCTGCGCCCGCGGCTGGCGGCTCTGGGGGTGGTGCCGGCCGACCAACTGCTCGCCGTCGACGACGGGGATCGCGTCCTGGTCGCCGGTGCGGTGACCCACCGGCAGCGCCCGGCAACGGCGTCGGGCGTCACGTTCATCAACCTCGAAGACGAGACCGGCATGGTGAACGTGGTCTGCTCGGTGGGCCTGTGGCGTAAGTACCGCGAATTGGCGCACACCGCGACGGCTTTGGTGGTGCGCGGCAAGGTGCAGAACGCCGAGGGCGCCGTCACCGTCGTCGCCGATCGGCTGCAGCGTCTGGACCTGCGCGTCGGCACGAGGTCGCGGGACTGGTGTTGAGAAGTGCCTTTGCGCCGACGTTTGTGACCACTATGTGGTCACAAACGTCGGCACTCTGACATTTCAATCTCGGGTCACCCCTTCACGCACACCACTTGGCGCAGGTGCGCGACGACCTCGACGAGATCGGTCTGCGCCGCGATCACCTCGTCGATGTCCTTGTAGGCGGCCGGGATCTCGTCGACCACGCCGAAGTCCTTGCGGGACTCGACACCGGCCGTCTGCTCCACCAGGTCGGCGGCGGTGAACGTCTTGCGCGCCTTGGAGCGGCTCATCCGACGCCCCGCACCGTGCGACGCGGAGTAGAAGGACTCTGCCGATCCGAGTCCGCGCACGACGTAGGAGCCGGTGCCCATGGACCCGGGGATCAGCCCCAGGTCGCCGGTGCCCGCGCGGATCGCCCCTTTGCGGGTGACCAGCAGTTCGATCCCGTCGATCTCCTCGACCGCCACATAGTTGTGGTGGCAACTGATTGGCTCGTCGAACCGTACTTGACGGCCCGGGAAACTCTCCCGCACCGCCGCACACACCAGCGCGAGCATCACCGCGCGATTACGCGCCGCGTACTCCTGCGCCCACTCCAGGTCGCGGCGGTAGGCGTCCATCTCTGGTGTCCCGGCGACGAAAACGGCGAGGTCGCGGTCAGGCAGATCGGTGTTGTGCGGCAGCTTCGCCGCCACCGCCATATGCCGATCGGCCAGCTCCTTGCCGATGTTGCGGGAGCCGGAGTGCAGCATGATCCAGACGGCACCCTCGTCGTCGAGGCAGACCTCGATGAAGTGGTTGCCGCCACCCAGGGACCCCATCTGCCGCTGGGCACGCGTGTCGAGCTGGCGCACGCCGCGGTGCAGGTCGGTGAACCGCTTCCAGAACGGGTCCCAACTGCCGCTCGCTCCGCCCCCGGCACCGAAGTGCAGGCGGGCCGTGTTGACCGGGGAGTCATGGCCGTGTCGTCCGACGGGCACCTTGGCCTCGATGGCGCTGCGCATGCCGGACAGGTCGTCGGGCAGGTCGGCCGCGACGAGGTCGGTCTTCACCGCGGCCATCCCGCAGCCAATGTCGACGCCGACGGCGGCCGGGCACACCGCGACCCCGTGGACCCACGGCAGCCGCGACACCCGGCGCAGCTGGTCGAGGGCGGCGGCCTCGATGGAGGTCTCCTGTGCCCACAGCAGCGTGGGTGCGGTAGCTCCCGTCAGTGACACGGGGAATTGCGCGTTCATGGATCTTCCGATGTTCGTTGTTCTCGTGCCGCCGGTCGGCGGCCCGACAACGGTACGAAAGTGCTGGCCAAGCGTCGAACGAATATCGGGATGTGCCTTTGCGTCGACGTTTGTGACCACTATGTGGTCACAAACGTCGGCGCTCTGACAGGCTGGGTCGGTGACGAATTCCGGACTGCTCGATTCCCTGACTGCCGAACTCGGTGACGTGGTCATCACCGACCCGGACATCCTCGCCTCCTACCGGCAGGACCGCGCCGAGGATCCCGACGCCGGGACGCCGCTGGCACTACTGCGCCCCCGCACCACCGCCGACGTGCAGACCGCAGTCCGGTGGTGCGCGGCGAATTCGGTGCCCATCGTCACCCGCGGCCAGGGCACGAGCCTGTCCGGCGGCGCCACCGCCGTCGACGGTGCCGTGATGCTGACCACCGAGCGGATGAGCACCATCGTCATCGACACGGCCACCCGCACCGCGGTGTGTGAACCCGGTGCCCTGAACGCCGAGGTGAAGGCCGCCGCCGCCGCGGAGGGTCTGTGGTATCCGCCGGACCCGTCGTCGTTCGAGATCTGCAGTATCGGCGGCAACGCGGCCACCAACGCCGGCGGGCTGTGCTGCGTGAAGTACGGCGTCACCGTCGACTATGTGCTGGCGCTGGAAGTGGTGCTCGCCGACGGCCGCGCGATCCGCCTGGGCGGCAAACTCCTCAAAGACTCGGCGGGCCTGCCGCTGACCAAGCTGTTCGTCGGCAGCGAGGGACTGCTGGGCATCATCACCGAGGTCACCGTCCGGCTACTGCCGGCGCAGCCCCCGGCCAGCACGGTCGTGGGCACCTTCGCCAGCGTCGGTGACGCCAGCCGGGCGGTCCTCGCCATCACCGGGCGCATCCGTCCGGCGATGCTCGAATTCATGGACGCGGTGTCCATCAACGCCGTTGAGGACATGCTGCACATGGATCTGGACCGCAGCGCCGGGGCGCTACTGGTGGCCCAGTCCGACGCTCCGGGTGAGGCAGGTGCCGCCGAGATCGCCATCATCGAGCAGGCGTTCCGCGATAACGGTGCCGGGGATGTCTTCTCCACCGACGACCCCGACGAGGGGGAGATGTTCACCGCGGCCCGCCGCGCCGCGATCCCCGCCGTCGAACGGCTCGGATCGCTGCTCCTGGAGGACGTGGGCGTGCCCCTGCCTCAGCTACCGACGCTGGTCGAGGGGGTGGCAGCGATAGCCGCGCAGCGCGACGTCGTGATCTCGGTGATCGCGCACGCCGGTGACGGCAACACCCACCCGCTGATCGTCTTCGACCCCGCGGACTCCGATCAAACCGAGCGCGCCCACCTCGCATTCGGCGAAGTCATGGAGTTGGCCATCAGCCTCGGCGGCACCATCACCGGCGAGCACGGCGTCGGCCGGCTCAAGAAGGGCTACCTCGCCGCCCAAGTCGGTGACGACGTCATGGAACTGACCCGCACGATCAAACAGGCACTGGACCCGCAGGGGTTGCTCAACCCCGGTGTCATGCTCTGAACCGCTCGGCTTCTCAGACCGCGCCGTCGAATCCGTTCTGGCGCCACGCCTCATAAACGGCCAGCGACGCCGAGTTGGCGAGGTTGTGCGATCGGCGCGCCGGCAGCATCGGGATGCGCAGGCGGTCGGTGAGGTGCGGGTCGGCGAGCATCTCCTCGCTCAGCCCCGTCGGCTCCGGGCCGAACATCAGCACGTCGCCGGGCCGGTACTCGACGTCGGTGTAGAACCGCGTCGCATGCGCGGTGAACGCGTAGACGCGTTCCGGAGTCAGTGCCGCCCACGCGGCGTCGAGATTCGGGTGAACGGTCACGTGCGCCATCTCGTGGTAGTCGAGTCCAGCCCGCTTGACCTGCGCGTCAGTCATCTGGAATCCGAGCGGTTCCACCAGGTGGAGCTCGCATCCGGTGTTGGCGGCCAGCCGGATCGCGTTGCCAGTGTTGGGCGGGATGGCCGGCTGCACGAACAGGATGCGGAACACGTATCGCACGTTAGCGCACCGCCCGCCCGGGCACGGCGGGGCCGACGTGGAAGAATGGCCGCGTGAGCGCCATTCGACTCGACGGAATCGTCACCCGCGACGAGATCTTCGACGATCTGGCCGCGCGGGTCCAGCGGCTCAAGGCCGCGGGCATCGAACCCGGCCTGGGCACCGTCCTCGTCGGCGATGATCCGGGGTCGCAGTCCTATGTGAAGGGCAAGCACAACGACTGCGCGAAGATCGGCGTCAACTCGATCCGCAAGGACCTGACGGCCGATACGACGGCCGACGAGCTCAACGCGGCTATCGACGAGCTCAACGCCGATGACGCCTGCACCGGATACATCGTGCAGCTGCCGTTGCCGCGCCACCTCGACGAGAACGCCGCACTGGAGCGGATCGACCCCCTCAAGGATGCCGACGGCCTGCACCCGGTCAACCTGGGCCGCCTGGTCCTGGGGGAGCCGTCGACGCTGCCGTGCACGCCGCGCGGCGTCATCGCGCTGCTGCGCCGCTACGACATCCCGATCGACGGTGCCCGCGTCACCGTCATCGGCCGCGGCGTCACCATCGGCCGGCCCATCGGCCTGCTGCTCACGCGGCGCAGCGAGAACGCGACCGTGACGCTGTGTCACACCGGCACCCGCGACCTCGCGGCCGAGACGCGCCGCGCCGACATCATCGTCGCCGCCGCCGGAGTCGGGCACCTGATCAAGCCCGACATGGTGGCGCCGGGAGCGACGGTGATCGACGTCGGGGTCAGCCGCGGCGACGACGGGAAGCTGGTCGGCGACGTCCACCCGGATGTGTGGAAGGTGGCCGGTGCTGTGTCACCCAATCCCGGTGGCGTCGGGCCGTTGACCAGGGCATTCCTGTTGGTCAACATCGTCGAGCGCGCAGAGGCGCAGCTGGCGGCGCGGGAGGCCTGAGGTGAGCCGACCCGACGACGAGGAGCCCGCCGCCAAGGTGGCGGGCGCCGGCGAGTGGGCCACGACCCGGGCTCAGCCGCGGGTGCTGCCGCCGATCGAGGAGTTGCCGACCAACGAAGAGCGCGCCCGGTCGCTGCGCAAGGCGCGTGTCCGTCGCTGGTACCTCATGCAACTCCCGTACTTCTTCGTTCTGGGCGTCGTCGCGCTGGCGGTCGTGCTGGTCCTCGTCGACCGGTGGCGGCGCGGTGCCTTCGTGTTCGGCGGGGCGCTGGCATTGGGCGCGGTGCTGCGGGCGGTCTTGCCGACGAGCCGCGCGGGTCTGCTGCAAGTGCGCGGCCGCGTGTTCGACGTCTCGGCGCTGACGGCACTGGCGACCGTCGTGCTCTGGATGGCGTTCACGATCGATCCCTTGGGAACACGCTAACCGCGTCAGCGCGCGAGGGCGACCGTCTGGCGCAGGAGGTCGGCGATGGCGTCGAACTCGACGAGGAAGGCGTCGTGGCCGTACACGGACTCGACGACGCGCAGGCCGCCCACGCAATTGCCGAGCTCGCGGGCGAGCTCTTCTTGCAGGCGGATGGGGTAGAGCCGGTCGCTGTCGATGCCGCCGACGATGACCGGCGTCTGGCAGGAGCTCAACGCGGCGCGGACGCCGCCGCGCCCCCGCCCGACGTCGTGGTTGTTGAGCACCTCGGTGAGCGCGACATAGGACGCCGGGTCGAAGCGGGAAATGATCTTCTCGGCCTGGTGGTCGAGGTAGGACTGCACTGCGTAGCGGCCGTCGAGCAGCGTATCCTCGTCGCCCTGGGCCGAGTTTGCGAACCGCTCGTCGAGTTCGACCTCGTGGCGATAGGTCAGGTGCGCGATGCGGCGTGCCACGCCCATGCCCGTGGTCGGTGCGAAATCGGTTCCGTGGTAGTCGCCGCCCTGCCAGGCCGGGTCGGCCTTGATGGCCGCGATTTGCGTGGTTTGTGTGCCGATCTGATCGGCGGTGGCGCGGGCGCCGACCGCGAGCACCAATGCGGCGCGCGTGCGCTCGGGATAGGTGACAGCCCATTCGAGGGCGCGAGCACCGCCCATCGAACCGCCGACGGCTGCGGCCACCGACGTCACTCCGAGTTCGTCGAGCAGGGCGGCTTCAGCGCGCACCTGGTCGAGCACGGTCAGATGGGGGAATCGGGATCCCCACGGTTTGCCGTCGGGGGAGATCGACGAGGGGCCAGTCGACCCGTTGCACCCGCCGAGGACGTTGGCGGCGATGACGCACCACTCGTCGGTGTCGACCGCGGCCCCGGGGCCGATGAGGCCGTCCCACCAGCCGGCAGCTACGTGGTCGGCGTCGGCCGGCCCGGTGACGTACGTGTCAGCCGTCAACGCGTGCAGGACCAGCACGATGTTGTCGCGGGCCGCGTTGGGCCGCCCCCATCGCGAGAACGCCATGGTGACGTCCGGGATCGTCGCGCCCCCATCGAGCGCGATGTCACCGACTGAGACCCGATGGTAAGTGCCGTCGGGCGTCGACGCCCACTCCGCCTGGGGCGGATCATCCGTCGGCGCAGCCGCCGACGCCGGAACGGACGTGGCGTCCGCGCCGGGTCGGCGGTTGTGCAGGATGGTCACCTCGGCCTCGCTGATCGTGCGCTCCCTAGCCTTTGGCCGCCGCGAAACCCCGGTCTAGGTCGGCCAGGATGTCGTCGATGCCCTCGATACCGACCGACAGGCGGACCAAGCCCGGCGTGACGCCGGCGGCGAGTTGCTCGTCGGGGGTGAGCTGGCTGTGTGTCGTCGAAGCCGGGTGGATGACCAGCGACCGCACGTCGCCGACGTTGGCGACGTGGCTGTGCAGGGTCAGTGCATCGACGAACCGCTTGCCTGCATCGACACCGCCGTCGAGCTCGAAGCTGATGACCGAGCCGGTGCCCTTCGGGAGCAACTTGCCCGCCAGCTCGTGGTACGGCGACGAGTCGAGTCCGGCGTAGTACACGTCGGTGACCTGCGGGTGGTCAACGAGGTAAGCGGCCACCTTCTGGGTGTTCTCGACGTGGCGCTGCACGCGCAGGCTCAGCGTCTCGATGCCCTGCGCGATGAGGAAGGCGTTGAACGGCGAGATCGCCGCACCCGTGTCGCGCAGTAGCTGGACCCGTGCCTTGAGTGCGTAGGCGGGCGCGCCGAGGTCGACGAACTTGACTCCGCCGTAGCTCGGGTCGGGCTGGGTGAAGCCGGGGAACAAGTCCTCACCGTCACGCTGGGACGTCCAGTCGAACGTGCCGCCGTCGATGATGACTCCGCCGATGGAAGTGCCGTGACCGCCGATCCACTTGGTGGTGGAGTGCACGACGATGTCGGCACCGTGCGCCAGCGGGTTGAGCAGGTACGGCGTGGCCAACGTGTTGTCGACGATGAGGGGCACACCGTTGCGGTGGGCGACCTCGGCGACGGCCGAGATGTCGAGGATCTCGATCTTCGGGTTGGAGATCGTCTCCCCGTAGAAGGCGCGCGTGTTGGGGCGAACCGCAGCCTGCCAGGACTCCGGGTCATCGGGGTTCTCGACGAACGTCGTCTCGATACCGAACTTCGGCAGCGTGTAGTGGAGCAGGTTGTAGGTACCGCCGTAGAGGCGCGGGCTGGCGACGACGTGTCCGCCGGCCTCGACGATGTTCTGGATCGCGTAGGTCTCCGCGGCCTGGCCGGAGGCGACGAGCAGCGCGGCAACGCCGCCCTCGAGAGCGGCGAGGCGCTGCTCGACGACGTCCTGCGTCGGGTTCATGATCCGGGTGTAGATGTTGCCCGGCTCGGCCAGCCCGAAGAGGTTGGCGGCATGCGTGGTGTCGTTGAAGACGTACGACGTGGTCTGGTAGATCGGCAGTGCACGCGCGTTGGTCGCGGCATCAGCGGCCTGGCCCGCGTGGACCTGCTTGGTCTCGAAGCTCCAACCCGTCGTTGGATCGTCTTGTTCTTGCGACATGGTTCTCATTCACCTTCTGGTCGGTTCGGGTTTCCCCGGCCTGGGTCCGACCGTCGGACCCGCGCTTGCCGTGCGGACTGCGCCGCCTGGCCAGGTCATCACCCGGAGCACCCCACCGCGGTTGGAGGGTTGTCGATCAGCAAGCCGGGGCTTGACGCTGATTCTCTGGACCTGCCATCAAGGATATAACACGGTCACCCCACCGCTGGCGGGGTCTGGAATCGACGTGAACGGAAAGGCGCGGAGAAGGCGTCAGTGCACGTGGAGCGGGGCGCGGGGGACTTCTCGCCGCAGCCCGATAAGGGCGCGGGCATGCGCGTCGAGTGCGATGTCCTCGGCGGTTGTCGGTACCCAGGGCCGCACATCGGTCGCGTCGCCGTCGGCGTCGATTGCCGCGACGATCACCAGCGCGTGGCTGGTGTCGCGGAACTCACCGGTGCGCGGGTCGCCAGCGCTCATCCGGACGGCGATGTGCATGGTCTGACGGCCGGTGTGCAGCAGTCGGGAGCGGGTGCGCACGACGTCGCCGATGTGCACCGGTGCGTAAAAGCGCACGCCGCCGACATAGGCGGAGACGCAGTCCTGGCTGGCCCACTGGGTGGCGCACGTGTAGGCGGCCTCGTCCATCCATTCCATGATCCGGCCGCCGTGCGCGTTGCCGCCCCAGTTGACGTCGGTGGGGGCGGCCAGGAAGCGCATCTTCGCCTCCGGTGCGATGCCAGCGTCGCTGTAGGTGGTCGAGGCCATTTCGGCCTCGATCCGCTTGCGCAGGCCGATGCGGGCGATCGCGGCCTCGGCGTCGGCGATCTCTTGAAGCGTGCGGGGGCGCCACGGCGGCACCGCACGCGGGCGGCGATGTTCGTCCAGCGCGATGAACACGACGAGGCAGTCGCTCACCTCGCGGTACTCACCGGTGCACGGATCGGCCGAGGACACCGTGCACATCAGGTGCATGCTCGACGTCCCGGTGTAGACGATCCGGGCGGTGACCTCGACGAGGTCGCCGGCGCGGACATGGCGGGAGAACCGGACGTTGCCGACGTAGGCGGTGACGCAGTAGCCGCCCGACCAGGCTGCGGCACAGGCGTAGGCCGCCTTGTCGATCCAGTTCAGCAGTCGGCCGCCGCGCACCGCACCGCCCATCGAGGCGACGTCGGTGGGGGCGGCGAGGAAGCGCAGGGTCATCCGTCCGTTGTCGGTCATGGGCCAATGGTGAGGGGCCGGAAATCCTCACGACGCACCCGGTGCGGCACGTGCGGAGTCGGTCATCTGGCCGAAATCCATTCCTCATCCGTCCGTATCCTCAACCGCCGAATGGGCCCCGGAATCGCGTCCACCGAGCCCACAAATCGACCGACCGAGCGCTCGGGGATGCGGTGACGAACGCAACAATCCCACCGAGTAGACTCGGCAAACAGTACGGACGTTATGTTTGCGGTGAACAGCGGCGGACAGCACCGCGTACTAGGTTTAATCCATGCGGGTCGTCGACGTGTCACCCACGCCGCGGCCCTGCTGCTCCGACCCCGTCGCAGCCACCACTGCGCACCCGATGCCGAGGAGGGCACCAGCCATATGGGCAAGATCAAGGTCGAGGGAACCGTCGTCGAGCTCGACGGCGACGAGATGACTCGAATCATCTGGCAGTTCATCAAAGAGAAGCTGATCCACCCCTACCTCGACGTCAACCTCGATTACTACGACCTCGGCATCGAGCATCGTGACGAGACCGACGACCAGGTGACCATCGACTCGGCCCATGCCATCCAGAAACACGGTGTCGGCGTGAAGTGCGCGACGATCACCCCCGACGAGGCCCGCGTCGAGGAATTCGGCCTGAAGAAGATGTGGCGCTCGCCCAACGGCACCATCCGAAACATCCTGGGCGGCACGATCTTCCGCGCCCCGATCCTGATCTCCAACGTGCCGCGTCTGGTGCCCGGTTGGACCAAGCCCGTCGTCGTCGGCCGTCACGCCTTCGGCGACCAGTACCGCGCCACCGACTTCAAGGTGCCCAACGCCGGCACGGTGACCATCACGTTCACGCCCGACGACGGTGGCGAGCCCATCGAGCACGAGATCGTGAAGCTGCCCGAAGAGGGCGGCGTCGTGATGGGCATGTACAACTTCAACAAGTCCATCGAGGACTTCGCGCGGGCGTCGTTCAACTACGGCCTGCAGCGCAACTACCCGGTGTACCTGTCGACCAAGAACACCATCCTCAAGGCCTACGACGGTGCATTCAAGGACATCTTCCAGGACATCTTCGACCGCGAGTTCAAGGCCGAGTTCGACGCGGCCGGCCTGCACTACGAGCACCGCCTGATCGACGACATGGTCGCCTCCTGCCTCAAATGGGAGGGCGGCTACGTCTGGGCGTGTAAGAACTACGACGGCGACGTGCAGTCCGACACCGTCGCCCAGGGTTACGGCTCGCTGGGCCTGATGACCTCGGTGCTGCTGACCCCGGACGGCCGGACCTGTGAGGCCGAGGCTGCGCACGGCACCGTGACCCGCCACTACCGCCAGCACCAGCAGGGCAAGCCGACGTCGACCAACCCGATCGCATCGATCTTCGCCTGGACCCGCGGCCTCGACCATCGCGGCAAGCTCGACAACACCCCCGAGGTGCGCGAGTTCGCCGAGAAGCTCGAGGACGTCGTCGTCAAGACCGTCGAGTCGGGGAAGATGACCAAGGACCTCGCTCTGCTCGTCGGCAGCGACCAGGCCTACCAGACCACCGAGGAGTTCCTTGCGACCCTCGACGAGAACCTGGCGAAGGCACTCAAGGCCTGACTCGCGGCACCGGCTACCGTGGCCGGGTGAGCTTTTCGGTGACGACGGTCAACGTCAACGGCATCCGCGCTGCGGTCAAAGAGCGCTCGGAGACCAACCTCGGGCTGCTGCCGTGGTTGGCCGAGTTGGACTCGCAAGCCGTTGCGCTGCAAGAGATCCGGGCTACCGAGGAGCAGGCGCGCGAGGCATTGGTGCCGGCTCTCGATGACGGATGGCATCTGGCGATGTCGGAGTCGACGGTGAAGGGCCACGCCGGCGTCGGTGTGCTCACCCGGACGGAGCCGACCGCGGTGCGCGCCGGCTTCGGCAGCGAGGAGTTCGACACTCTCGGGCGCTACCTGGAGGTCGACGTGGAGTCGGCGTTCGGCGAGATCACCGTCGCGAGCCTGTACCTACCCAAGGGGGCGGTCGACCCGGCGCACACGTCGACGGCCACCGAGACCGATGCCCGCAAGTTCGACGAGAAGAAGCGCTTCCTTGTCGAGTTCGGGGAGTACCTGCGGTCGAAACCGGGGGGCGGCCACACCGTCGTCGGCGGTGACTGGAACATCGCGCCCGCGGAGAACGACCTCAAGGCGTTCAAGACGAACAAGCGAAGCCCCGGGTTCCAGCCGCACGAGCGCGAGTGGGTGGCGGGCCTGCTCGACTGTGGATGGGTCGACGTCACGCGCGAGCTGACCGGCGATGTTCCAGGTCCGTATACGTGGTGGTCGTGGCGGGGAAAATCCTTCGACAACGACGCCGGCTGGCGCATCGACTACCACCTCGTCACGCCGGAACTTGCCGCGCGGGCGGCGAAGTCCTACGTCCATCGCGCGCAGGCCTACGACCTGCGGTGGTCGGACCACAGCGCGGTCACGACCGTTTTCAGCTGACGAGCACCCGTCTGAAAGACTGTGAGTCATGAGTGACGACGAGCGCCACGTAAGGGTTCTGTCGGGCATCCAGCCCACGAGCGACTCCTTCCACCTCGGCAACTACCTCGGGGCCGTCAAGCAGTGGGTCGAGCTGCAGGGGCAATTCGACGACGCCTTCTACTTCATCCCGGACATGCACGCGATCACCGTGCCGACCGATCCGGAGAAGTTGCGCGAGCGCACTCGATTGTCCGTGGCGCAGCTGTTGGCGCTCGGCGTCGACCCGTCGCGCTCGACGATCTACGTACAGTCGCACATCCCCGAGATCGCCCAGCTCACCTGGGTGCTCTCGTGCCTCACCGGCTTCGGTGAGGCCAACCGGATGACACAGTTCAAGGACAAGTCGGCCAAGCAGGGAACCGAGTCGGCCGGCGTCGGGCTGTTCACCTATCCGATCCTCATGGCGGCCGACATCCTGGCCTTCCAGGTTGACGAGGTCCCCGTGGGTGAGGACCAGCGCCAGCACCTCGAACTGACCCGAGACCTCGCGAGCCGGTTCAACGCGCGCTACGGCCAGACGTTCACCGTGCCGCGCCCGCACATCGTCAAGGAGTTCGCCAAGATCTACGACCTGCAGAACCCGACGGCCAAGATGAGCAAGTCCGCCGATTCCGACGCTGGGCTGATCAACCTGCTCGACGATCCGAAGCGTTCGGCGAAGAAGATCAAATCCGCGGTCACCGACAGCGACTCAGTCGTCGCCTTCGACCGCGACGCCAAGCCGGGGGTGTCCAACCTGCTCACGATCCAGTCCGCGCTGACCGGGCGCTCGATCGATGAGCTCGTCACCTCGTACGAGGGCAAGCAGTACGGGCACCTCAAGGTCGACACCGCCGACGTGCTGACCGACTTCGTGACCCCGTTGCGCGGGAAGGTCGACGAGTTGCTCGCCGATCCCGCCCACCTGGACGGGATTCTCGCCGACGGTGCGGCCAAGGCGCGAGCGGTCGCCTCACCCACGCTGCGCGACGTCTACGACAAGGTCGGGTTCCTGGCGCCCTCGGCGTCGTAGGATCTGCGACGATAAGGCCATGCCTTCGATGCCTGTGGGGATCGCGATCGTCGTCGATCCCATCGTCGCGTTCGTCAAGGCCATCATTGACCGCGTTTCCGCGCTGATCACGGCGATCACCGACGGGATCAAGGCAGCTCGGGAACGATTCCCGTTTCTCGACCGCGTCATGTCGACGTTGGAGCGCCACGACGAGCACTACGGTGGCGCGTTCGCCGCGGCGATGAGCTTCCGGACGGTGATGGCCTTGGTGCCGGTGTTGATGGTCGCGTTCGCCATCGCCGGCTTCATCCTCTCGCGCCAGCCCGAACTACTCGACACCATGCGCCAGACGATCATCGATGCCGTCCCCGGAGATCTCGGTGACACGTTGGCCAAGGCGATGGACTCGGCGGTGCGCTCGCGCTCGACAGTGGGCGTGGTCGGCTTGCTCTTCGCCGCGCTGACCGGGATCAACTGGATGTCGGGTGCCCGGCAGGCGATGACGGCGATCTGGGGTGGCAACGTCGACCGCAATCCGGTCCTGTCGAAGGTCTTCGACCTGGGTCAGTTCGTCCTGCTCGGGCTGTGGTTCGTTGTAGCGCTGGTGATGAGTGCGGCGGGATCGACGACGCTGGCCGACCTCGTCATGGTGTGGCTCAACCTGGATTGGTCACCGGTAGCGGTCGACATGTTCCAGGTGGTCGCGCCGATCGTCTCGATCCTCATCACCTGGCCGCTGATGACCGTGATCCTCGCGAAGGTTCCGCTGGTCAACCTCCCGCTGCGCAACGCCTGGAAGGCGGGGCTGCTCACCGCAATCGCCTTTGAGGTCCTCAAGTCGGCGGCCGGGATGATCATCGCGTCGACGAGCCGTGGGCCCGCCGGCGCGGCGTTCGGCTCGATCATCACGGTGATGATGTTCATCAACATCGTGGCCCGCATTCTCTTCTACATGACGGCCTGGTGTGCCACCGACCCGGTCAATACGAGTTACCTCCTCGATCAGGAGGACACGGTCACGAGTGACTCCGACGAGGAGGCTACCGGCGAACAGACTGCCGACGAAAGCAGTGTCGACGGGGAGAGTGCCGACGGGGAGAGTGCCGACGGGGAGGGTGCCGAGGGGGAGAACGCTGACGGCGAGAGCGCCGACGCGAAGGCCGGGAAGGCCTGAGTTACGGCCGTCGCGCGAGCACCCGGATGCCGAGATAGCCCAGCGCGCAGACGGTGATCGCCCACAACAGTCCGAGTACAAAGGTGTTGTCGAAGATCCCCGACGAGTCGTCGGCGGGAGCCTCGGGAGCCGGGCCCGCGACGGGGCGTTCTGCCGCGTTCGTCGTGGTGGTCGACTCGCCGGACTTGTCGTCGCCGGTCGCGTTCAGGGTGCCGATCGAAGCACCTGCCGGCGCACGACCGCCCCAGGCGAGGAGGTCCTTGGCCTGCGTCCAATACGACGAGGTTTCCACGGAGAGCCCGTACATCTGGACGATCAGCACGTCGCGGCCACCGACGTGGGCGGCGCCGACAAAGGTCTTCAGCGCGTCGTCGGTGTACCCGGTCTTGCCGCCGAGCATGCCGGGGAACCCCTCGGCGAGCAGGTTGTTGGACGTGAACATGTCGTAGGCCGGGTGGTCGGGATCGTGCGGGATCTCCGGGCGGGGCGGATAGCCGGGAAAGCGGTACTGACGCTTGCCGATGATCTCCCGGAACGTCTCGTTGCGCATCGCGGCACGGAAGATGACGGCCAGGTCGTAGGCCGACGTCGACATGCCGGGGGCATCGAGGCCCGACGGTGAGGCGGCGCGCGTGTCGAGCGCACCGAGATCTTTGGCGCGGGCGTTCATCTTTGCCAGCGTCTTATCGACGCCGCCGAGTTCGCGGGCGATGACCATCGCGCAGTCGTTGCCCGACGCCATGAGCAGGCCGGTCACCATGTCGCGGTTGGTGTAGTGGCCTCGGGGCCCGGTCCCGCACGAGTCGCCTTCGGTCTCGTACTCCTCGCGGTGCACCGTGACCGGAGCGGTCAAGTCCAACTCGTCGAGCGCGACCAGCGCCAGCAGCACCTTGATCGTCGACGCGGGTCGGTAGCGGCCGTGCGGGTCTTTGGCGGCGAGGATCTCGCCGGTTCCCATGTCGGCGACCAACCATGCCGCCGAGGTCAGTTTGTGCGGCGGCGCGCCCATCCCGTCGGCGACGACCACTCCGCAGGCTGCCAGCTTGGCACCGCCGATCGGCGGCTCGGGTACGGGCAGGGGAGCAGGGGCGACCTGTCCGGGTTTGGGCACCTCGGAGGTGTCCACCGCCGGAGGGGTCTTCGTCTGATGCGGGCAATGGTCGGTGGCCGGGGTCGTCGGTGCGACGTAGGGGTTGAACCCGGGCGGGTTTGCCAGCGCCGTCGTCGCGCCTACCAGCACTCCCGCGGCCAACAGGACGGACATGGCGGCCACGCGGGGGAGAAGCACGCCTCACACTAGCAAGACGCGACGACGACGGCGGGCCGGGTCAGTGGGACATCGGTGGCGTCATCATGCCTGACATGGGATGAGTCATGGTGCCTGACATGGGAGGAGTCATGGTGCCCGACATGGGCGGTGCCATGGTGCCCGACATTGGCGGGGTCATCGTTCCCGACATGGGTGCCGGCGTCATCATCGTCGTCGACGGCTTTTCGGACTTCGTGTTGTCGCAGCCGGTGAGCAGCAGCGCGCCGGCAGCGGTGACAGCCAGTGCGACGCCGGCCAACATGCGGGGACGGGTGGTGGTGGTGCTCGACATGGGTCCTCCAAAACAGGGTGATGGGAACAGCGGATTGTGTTCCTCGCTGGCGATTCGGCGCCGAGCCGGGTAAGGATTGGTCGGTCGCGAGAAAACCCATCCAGACGGCGGGCCGCGGCGAATGCTGGATATGGGGACAAGTGGTCCGGGGACGACGGAGCTGAGGATGGATGTGGCCACCGACGCGATGCTGACCGCGGTCGGCAGTGGGGACCGGGCTGCTTACGCCGACCTGTTCGACACGCTCGGTCCGCAGAGCTACGCACTGGCCGTGCGCGTGGTGCGCAGCGCGGCACGGGCAGAGGAGGTCGTGCAGGAGGCATGGTTGCAGGTCTGGCGCGATGCGGCCCGGTTCGATCCGGCACGCGGGAGTGCCGCCGCATGGATCATGACGCTCACGCGGCGCCGCGCGGTGGACGCGGTTCGCCACGACCAAGCCGCCACCAATCGAGATGTGGTCTACCAGGCGCGCGAAATCCCCGACTACGACCGGGTCAGTGAGACGGTCGTGGCCGCCGACGAGTCGCGCCAGGTCCGGGCATGTCTGGACGGACTGTCGGACCTGCAGCGCGAGGCAATCGATCTCGCGTACTACGGCGGGCTGACCTATGCACAGGTCGCTGACTCGCTCGCGGCCAACCCGGCGACGGTGAAAACGCGGATCCGCGACGGGTTGCGCGCCCTTCGGGCCTGTTTGGGAGGTGCGTGAGATGGCGACCGTTAAGCATGACGAGTTCGACGGCGTGCCGGAACTGTACGTACTGGATGCGCTGCCACAGCACGAGCGGGCCGGATTCGAGCGGCACCTGGACTCGTGCGAGCAGTGCCGGGCCGATGTCGACGCGTTCCGGTCAACCGTTGAGGCAATGGGCGGCCCGGGTACGACGATGCCGCCGGGCCTTCGCGCTGCGGTGCTTGCCGCCGTCGACGAGGAGGCGTCGAGGGTGATCCGGTTGAATCGGCGCCGGAGGGTGATGTGGTTGGCTGCCGCCTGCGCGATGGTCGTCGCATTGGCCGCCGGTTTCTCCGTCTGGCGTTCCGCCAATCCCACGCCGGCGCCCAACATCGCGCAATCGGCGGTGGTGAGCTCGGTGATGTCTGCCCCCGACATGACGAAGGCCTCCGCGTCGATGATCAACGGGACCGTGGCGGCGATGTATGCGCCGTCGCAGCGCGCCACCGTCGTCGCGACCACCGATCTGCCGCCGATCGCGCCGGACATGATGTACCAGGTGTGGATCACCGTAGGCGGCACGGTGAAGAGCGCCGGAATGGTGCCGGGCGGGCAGGCCGACAAGTCGATGGTGGTGATGACGGATATGGAGCGCCCGACGATGGTCGGGCTATCGGTGGAACCGGCGGCAGGATCGGCGCAGCCGACGTCACCGATGGTGGTCCGGTTCCCGATCACCTGATCAGCCGACGCCGGCTGCCAAGACGCCACCAATCCGCGACCGTCGCGGCGCCGAATGACCGGTGACGCGCGGAGCAAGCCGATTCTCCGCCCGAGGAACCGTGGAGGACGACGATGCTCACCTTGGCGCTGTTGGGACTGGTCAGCGGGTTGATCACAGGCGTGTCGCCGTGCGTGCTGCCGATGATCCCCATCGTGTTCGTGACAGGTGGTGCCGGCGACACGACGGCCACGGCGGCTCGGGCGCAGTGGGTGCGGCCGTTGCTGATCATCGTCGGTATCGTCCTCAGCTTCGGGACCATCGCGCTGCTGGGGACCCTCGTGCTGTCGGCGCTGCACCTCCCGACCGGGCTCTTGCGCTGGACGGGGATCGCGCTGTTGGCTCTGGTCGGTCTGAGCCTGATGATCCCGCAGGTCGCGCATGTGCTGGAGCGCCCGTTTGCCCGCTTCCCGTCGTGGACGCCGGGGGAGACCGGCGGCACCTTCGGCACGCTGCTGCTGGGGATCGGACTGGGGACCCTCTATGTCCCGTGCGCGGGTCCGGTACTGGCGGCGATCTCGATCGCGGGCGCCACTGCCGAGATCGGATGGCGCACCGTGGTACTCACGATCAGCTTCGCGCTCGGCGCGGCTATCCCGTTGGCATTCTTTGCGCTGGCCGGTGCGTCGATGGCCAAGCGTCTCGCGGCGTACCGCCAGCGGCAGCGGGCGTTCCGCATCGGCGGCGGTGCCGTGCTGGTGGCGATGGCGGTGGCGATCGCCGTGGGCGCCCCGGCGACGCTGCAGCGCGTGATTCCTGGCTACACCGGCGGGGCCGAGAGGGCAATCGCGCGACAGCAGGCGATCATCGATGCCGCACGACCGGTATCGGGGACCGGTGAGATCCGGTCCTGCATCGGTGACGCGACTCGGCTCGCACACTGTGGAGCCGCACCGGAGTTCAGTGGGGCCGGCCGCTGGTTCAACACCGATGGACGGCCGCTGACCATCGCGGGGCTGCGCGGCAAGGTGGTGCTGGTCGACTTCTGGACGTACTCGTGCATCAACTGCCTGCGCGATGCGCCGTACGTGAAGAAGTGGGATGCGGCCTACCGCGCGGCCGGGCTCGTCGTTGTGGGCGTGCACACGCCCGAGTTCGCGTTCGAGCACGACCCGGGCAACGTCGCCGCCGCCATCAAGAAGGAAGGGATCGCCTACCCGGTGGTCCAGGACAACGATTTCACCGTCTGGAACGCGTACATGAACCGGTATTGGCCAGCCAAATACCTCATCGATGCGTCCGGTGCGGTGCGCGCGAGAAAGTTCGGCGAGGGAGATTACGCGACGACGGAAAACGCCCTGCGTGCGCTGTTGCGTGCCGCCAACCCCGCCGTCGATCTGCCAGCTCCGGTCACCGGCGGTGCCGACGTGCCGTCGACCGGTCCCACATCGCCCGAGATGTACCTCGGCGCCCGGCGGGGATATTCGACGTACGCGGGTGCCGGATCACTGGCCCCGGGTCGGGGCCGCGACTTCACCCCCGCACGTGTGCAACCGATTGACACGTTCAGCCTCGGCGGGCGCTTCGACGTCGACGACGAGTCCGTCACGTCGGTCTCCGATGCCCGCGTGCGGGTGAGCACGCGCGGTGCGAAGGTGTTCACCGTGCTGTCTGGCCGCGGCGCACTGACCGTGCGCGTGACCGGCGAGCAAGACCGCACCATCGCCGTCGACGGGTTGCCGCGGCTGTACACCCTGGTCGACGGTGAGTCGCACCCGCGAGTGCTGGATCTGTCCTACACCCCGGGTATCTCGGTCTATACGTTCACGTTCGGGTGAGGTGGTGTCAGAAGCCGAGGTAGTCGGCAAGCCACTCGCGAATCGCACTGAGGGCATCGGCATCGATTCGGCCGATGAACCCGTCGAACCGGTCCCGGGACACGGTGCGCAGCTGCTCGGTCATGGCGAAGCCTGCCATTCCGGGGATCTCTACGGGAACGTGATTCGGCCACTCGCGGTTGGTCATGCTGAGTGGCACGCCCAAGGCGAGGGTGTCGACGAGTTCGAGGTAGGTGGGGGAGGCGACTAGGACGAATGGGCGCCGTCCCGCCTGTTCGCGTCCGACAACGGGATCGGGACGGACCCAGTACACCTCACCGGCCTGCATTCTCCGTGCCGCCGTTCTAGTCGCGTACCGCGGCGCTGAGGGAGTCGATCTCGGCAACCTCGGCCCAGTAGTCGGGCCCGGGCGGGTTCGCGTGCATCGCATTGGCCATGGCCTGCAGTCGTTCACGGCGCCGCGCGTCCTTGACGATCTGATCGAGGTACTCACCGATGGTCTGTCCGTGCTCGCGTGCGGCGGCACTAATGCGGTCGCGCAGGGCCGTATCGACCTTGATAGTGGTGACGCTCATGATGTCACCATACTGCGGCGGTATACCAATTGGTATGCCGTCTTGGGTTCGTCCGGTGTCGTTGGAGCTTATGCCTGGCATGTTGCCCGCCCGCCGCTGGTGGTCACGGTATCTGTGGCACGCACCTCGTCGTCGACGAGGATCGTGCACCGGGCGAACGAACCGCCGGTGGTGAACGTCGCGGACAGGCGCGTCGGGGCCTGGGCGGTGTACGCCAGGGTCGACGACCAGAGGGCCGCTGATCCCAGAGACTCGGCCAGCGGAGTCTTCGCCTGCGTACGGGGGCGGCCGAGGGCGTCGAACCACGTCGATTCGCCGTTGTCACGCACGTCGGACACGAACGTGATGGTGACGCGCATACCGGCGTCGACGTTCGGCTCCGCGTCGGGCTTGGCGGTGGCAGCGGGCGTCGCGAGGGTGCCGATGAAGCAAAGGAGAAGCAGGATTGCGAGCAGTCGTTTCGTCATACCTTCTTAGACGCACGAGCGTCCCGATCGGCTCCATCGCCCCTCCCGGCGCCGGTGTGGGCAGAAACGGCGAAGCCCCGTCGAGAAGGAGATTCGACGGGGCTTCGCGGGGCTGAGTCGGTGCAGGTCAGCGCGAGAACATCAGCGCGCGCTTGACCTCCTGGATCGCCTGGGTGACCTGGATGCCGCGGGGGCACGCATCCGTGCAATTGAACGTGGTGCGGCAGCGCCAGACACCGTCGACCTCGTTGAGGATGTCGAGGCGTTCGACGGCACCCTCGTCACGGGAATCGAAGATGAAGCGGTGCGCGTTAACGATCGCAGCCGGACCGTAGTACGAGCCTTCGTTCCAATAGACCGGGCAACTCGTGGTGCAGCACGCGCAGAGGATGCACTTGGTGGTGTCGTCGAAGCGGGCTCGGTCCGTGACGGACTGGATGCGCTCCTTGGTGGGCTCGTGGCCGCTGGTCATGAGGAATGGCTTGACTGCCCGGTAGGCGTCGAAGAACGGTTCCATGTCGACGACGAGGTCCTTCTCCACCGGCAGGCCCTTGATCGGCTCGACCGTGATGGTGAGGATCTTGGACGGGTCCTTGGGGAACAGGTCCTTCATCAGCAGCTTGCAGGCGAGGCGGTTGACACCGTTGATGCGCATCGCATCCGAGCCGCACACGCCATGCGCACAACTGCGGCGGAACGTGAAGGTGCCGTCGAGGTAGCCCTTCACGTACAGCAACAGGTTGAGGAGGCGGTCGGTCTCCAGCGCGGGGACACGGAAGGTCTCGAAGCCGGCGGCGTCGGGATCCTCGGGGTTGAACCGGTAGATTTTGAGATCCACCATGCGGGCCTCGGCGGGCACCGGGGGCAATGGCGGTTCGCCCTCGACAATGGTTTCTTCGACGGTTGCAGTCATCAGTACTTGCGCTCCATCGGCTCGTAGCGGGTCTGGACCACGGGCTTGTAGTCCAGCTCGATGTCGGCAATCAGGCCGGGGCCCAACTTGTACGCCATCGTGTGCTTCATGAAGTTCTCGTCGTCGCGAGTCGGGAAGTCCTCGCGGGCGTGGCCGCCGCGGGACTCCTTGCGGTTCAGCGCACCGACAACTGTGACCTCGGCCATCTCCAGGAGGAAGCCGAGTTCGATCGCCTCGAGCAGGTCGGTGTTGAACCGCTTGCCCTTGTCGTGGACGCGGACGTGGTTGTAGCGCTGCTTGAGGGCGCGCACGTCGGAGAGCGCCTGGGTCAGCGTCTCCTCGGTGCGGAACACCGACGCGTTGTTGTCCATCGTCTGCTGCAACTCGGTGCGGATATCGGCGACGCGCTCGTTGCCGTGCTCGGACAGCACGCCGTCGAGCCACTCGTCGACCATCGCCGTCGGCTCCGGCGGCATGGCCACGAAGTCGTGGGTGTTGGCGTACTCGGCGGCGGCGATACCGGCGCGGCGGCCGAAGACGTTGATGTCCAGCAGCGAGTTGGTGCCCAGGCGGTTGGCGCCGTGCACCGAGACGCAGGCGCACTCGCCGGCGGCGTACAGGCCGTGCACGACCTCGTCGTTGTTGGCCAGCACCTGGCCCTCGACGTTGGTCGGGATGCCGCCCATCACGTAGTGACACGTCGGGTAGACCGGCACGTACTCGGTGACCGGGTCGACGCCGAGGTAGGTGCGTGCGAACTCGGTGATGTCGGGGAGCTTCTCGTTGAGGACGTCCTCGCCGAGGTGGGTCACGTCGATGTAGACGTAGTCCTTGTTGGGGCCGGCGCCGCGGCCCTCGAGGACCTCCAGCACCATCGACCGCGCGACGATGTCGCGGGGCGCGAGGTCCTTGATCGTCGGTGCGTAGCGCTCCATGAAGCGCTCACCGTCGACGTTGCGCAGGATGCCGCCCTCGCCGCGAACCGCCTCGGAGATGAGGATGCCCAGGCCGGCCAGCCCCGTCGGGTGGAACTGGTGGAACTCCATGTCCTCCAGGGGCAGGCCCTTGCGGAAGATGATGCCCATGCCGTCGCCGGTGAGCGTGTGGGCGTTCGACGTCGTCTTGTACATGCGGCCCGAGCCGCCGGTGGCGAACACGATCGACTTGGCGTGGAAGACGTGGATCTCGCCGGTGGCCAGCTCGTAGGCCACGACACCGGTGGCGACCTTCTCGCCGTCCTCGTTCTCGGTCAGCGCAATGTCGAGCGCGTAGAACTCGTTGTAGAACTCGACGTCGTGCTTGACGCAGTTTTGGTACAGCGTCTGCAGGATCATGTGGCCGGTGCGGTCGGCGGCGTAACAGGCGCGGCGGACCGGACTCTTGCCGTGGTCGCGGGTGTGACCGCCGAAGCGGCGCTGGTCGATCTTGCCCTCGGGGGTGCGGTTGAACGGCAGACCCATCTTCTCCAGGTCGATCACCGCGTCGATGGCCTCCTTGGCCATGATCTCGACGGCGTCCTGGTCGGCGAGGTAGTCACCGCCCTTGACCGTGTCGAACGTGTGCCACTCCCAGTTGTCCTCCTCGACGTTGGCCAAGGCGGCGCACATGCCGCCCTGTGCCGCGCCGGTGTGGCTGCGCGTCGGGTAGAGCTTGGTGAGAACCGCGGTCCGGGCGCGGGGCGCAGCCTCGATCGCGGCCCGCATGCCTGCGCCGCCGGCGCCGACGATGACCACGTCGTAACGGTGTTCCTGCATGGCTGGTGGGTCTCCTTATGCGGGTCGCGGTGGTCTAGCTGCCGGTGTTGAACGTCAACAGCGCGTACGTGCCGAGGACGAGGGTGAGGATCATCGAGACGGCCAGCAGGAGGTTCAGCCAGAAGCGGGTCGAATCCTTGCGGGAGTAGTCGGCGATGACTGTGCGCACGCCGTTGCCGCCGTGCAGCTGTGCGAGCCACAGCATGGTCAGGTCCCAGATCTGCCAGCCCGGGCTGGACCAGCGCTCTTTGACGAACTCGGCGCTGATGCGGTGCACGCCCGTGTCCCAGGTCAGCATGATCGCCATGTGGCCGATCACGAGGAACACCAAGATGATCCCGGAGAAGCGCATGAACAACCATGCGTACTTCTCGAAGTTGCCGCCCTTGCGCTTGCGGGGCGCACGGGGGTTGTCCAACGACGGCGGGCGGTCGTGGCTCTTGAGGAGGGTCTTCGCGGGCTGCGGAGCGGCGGTGGTCATTGTGGCGTCCCCTAGTGGAAGGCGTGGGTCAGAATGAGCTGCAGCAGGCGGATGGCGGCCGCGCCGAAGACGATGATGAACAGTCCGACGACCACCCAGAGCATCTGGCGCTGGTAGCGCGGCCCCTTGGACCAGAAGTCGATGAGGATCACGCGGACGCCGTTGAAGGCGTGGAAGAGCACGCAGAAGACGAGGGCGATCTCCATGAGGCCGATGATCGGCGTCTTGTAGGTGTTGATGATCGCGTCGTACTCCTCCGCATTGATGCGGATGACGGCCGTGTCGAGGACATGGACGAAGAGGAAGAAGAAGATCGTCACACCGGTGATCCGATGTAGGACCCACGCCCACATCCCGGGATCGCCTCGATAGACGGATACCTTGCGCACCGGAGCGGGTGCCTCAGTGGGTGTGCTCATGGCGTGATTCGGCCTCCGAACGTGGTTTCTTAGGACCAGATGAGAATGACTCTAAACCCTGCTCAGCCGTCGTGAGAAAGCGCCCGAATACTTTTCTGATCCAACTGATCGGAACTAAGGTTTGCCTTACCAATACTAACTCTGGTAAAGGGACGGAAATAGCGCGGTCACAGGCAGTTGCCCGCTGTTATCGAGGTGTTTCCAAAGAGATCAGAGTGTGGAGAATGTCTCACCCGAAATCTGTGTCACGCTCAACACATGAGCGCTGAGACGACCTCCGTCACGCCCGGCGGCCCCTCATCCGGGTCGGGCGCGCCGATCACCATCGAGAACCTCCGCCTGTCTCCGAAGGTGCTGCTGCACGATCACCTCGACGGTGGTCTGCGGCCCGCGACCATCATCGACCTGGCCCGCGAGTCCGGGTATGGGGAGCTGCCCACCGAGGACCCCGCCGAGTTGGGCCGATGGTTCGTCGACAACGCCAACGCCGGGTCGCTCGTGCGGTATTTGCGGACCTTCGGACACACCGTCGCGGTCATGCAGACCGCCGCGGCACTGCACCGCGTCGCATTCGAATGCGTGGAGGACCTTGCCGCCGACGGCGTGGTCTACGCCGAGGTCCGGTTCGCTCCCGAGCTACACCTTGAGCAGGGCCTGACCCTCGACGAGGTGATGGCTGCGGTACTGAGGGGATTCGACGACGGTCAGCGCGCTGCCGCCGCGGCCGGACGGCCGATCGTCGTCGGATGCCTGGTCACGGCGATGCGGCACGCGGCGCGGTCGACCGAGATCGCCGAGCTCGCCGTGCGGTTCCGTCGCGACGGCGTCGTCGGGTTCGACATCGCCGGGGCGGAAGTGGGCAACCCGCCGACGCGCCACCTCGATGCCTTCGACTACCTGCGCGCCCACTGCATGAGGTACACGATCCACGCCGGCGAGGCGTTCGGACTCCCATCGATCAAGGAGGCCATCGGCTATTGCGGCGCCGATCGGCTCGGGCACGGCGTGCGGGTCATCGACGACGTGGAGTTGCCGGTCGGGGCGCAGTCGTCGCAATCACTGGCCGGCGCGCGTCTGGGCGACATCGCGAACTACGTGCGCGACAAGCGGATCCCGTTGGAGTTGTGTCCGTCATCGAATGTGCAGACAGGTGCGGTAGCCGACTTGGCGTCGCATCCGTTCGACATCCTCGCGCGGCTGCGGTTCCGAGTGACGGTCAATACCGACAACCGCCTGATGGGCGATACGACGATGAGTCGCGAGTGCCTGCTGTTGGCCGAACAATTCGGTTATGGCTGGGCCGATTTCGAGCGCTTCGCGGTCAATGCGATGAAGTCGGCATTCGTCCCGTTTGACAAGCGGATGGAGCTGATCGACAACGTGATCAAGCCCGGTTTCGCCGTGCTGAAAGGTTAAGACTTGCGCTCGAGGCGGTCCTCGAAGTCGTGGACCAGCGCGCGGAACGCCTCGGACTCGTTGTCGAACGGCGGGCTCGGCGCCAAGCGCTTCGGATCAGGGTTCGTCGCGTAGTCGATGAACCAGCCCAGCGGGGTGGTCGAGCTCAGTGCCTCGCCGACCGCCTCGTCGTCGGCGTACTCGCCGGCGTCGAGGAGTAGCTCCACGGCCAGATCGAGCTGCTCGCCGTCGATCCGGCGCGGGCCGTCGGCGATGTCCTCGGCGAGGCCGGGCAGCACATAGACGTTGTCGTCGTAGACCTCGAACTCGAGGACGCCGTCGGTCGCGGCGACGCGCACGTCGTCGAAGGTGGAGACCTTCGCAAGATCGTGGTCGTCATCCTCGGCGAGGAAGCGCGTGATCGAACGGATCGACGGGAACACGAAGATCGTTCCGTCCTTGCCGAGGAACACCGGCTCGTCATCGAGGTAGCAGCGCAGCGAGAGGTACTCGCCGTCCGACGTCGTGATCTGGATCGGGTCGATCCCGACGTTGACCCAGAAGTCGTCCTCCTCGATCTCGCCCTCGATCAGCTCGGCGGCCTCGGTATCGGTGTCGTCGTCGTCGTCGTCGACGAGGGACGCGGCCGACTCGTCACCGTCGTCACCGTCGTCACCGACGAGATCGAGATCGTCGTCCTCTGGCTCGTCCTCGTCCTCGGCCGACGCAGCGGCGGCGAGCTCGGCCTCGGCGGCAGCCGCGACGGCATCGTCCACGTCGGGGGTCTCCAGCACGTCGTCGAGCGCGTCGATCACGTCGTCCCAGTGCTTGGCGATGAGCCGGCCGATGCGGACCCAGAGGTCCTGGCCGTCGCGGCCCACGAAGTTGCGGGTGCCAGCGGTGACGGCGCCCAGGATCGGGTTGCCGTTGAAGAACTTGGTGATCTTGCCCAGCTCACACACCTCGCCGAGGATGCGCACGATCTCCAGTGCGTCCTCGAGCTCGGCGATGTTCTCCGGAGTCGGATCGTCGGCCGCGAGCTCGGGGACGCCGATGAGGTCATAGGTGTGCCGCTTGTCGGGCACCAGCTCGTCGGCCTGCAGTTCGACGACCGTCGACCACGCAGGATGGTCGACGAGGTCGTGCTCGTCGTCGGTGCTGCGGATGTAGCCGACGAGGTGGGCGACGTCGTCGAATCCGTATAGGTCTTCATCGAGCCCGAGGAACGCCTCCCACTCCTCGTCGTCCTCGCGCCAGCGCGGGGCCCAGAGGGTATAGGCGTTTCCGTCGGTGAGACCCAGCTCAATGGGGACGATGTCTCCGGCCATGGGGAAAGCCTAACGAAGTCAGGTGTGCCGCAACGAACCTGGGCTGCTCCTGACACGGTCCAGGTTGCCCTCGGGCGCCGGGTACGCCCCCTACGATGAGGGGGTGTTGGCGGAGTTCACCCCTGGCCAGCGCCGGGCACTCGGCGCGATGACGGTGGTCGTCCTCCTGTTCGCGGCCTACTTTCTCCGCCACTATCTGGTCCTGATCGGCTTTGCGGCGGTGCTCGCATACCTGTTCCAGCCGATTTACCGGCGTCTTCGCGCACACATGAGCAGCGGTCTGGCGTCGACCTTGACGCTGTTGAGCGCGGTCGCGATCGTGGGGATCCCGCTGGCGGGGATCCTCACGATGGCCGGTGTGCAGATCGCCCAGATGGTCTCCAGCGTGCGGGCCTGGTTGGACAAGACAGATCTGACGGAGGTGGGGGACCGGCTTCTCAACTCGGTCAACGAATTCCTGGGCAAGGTGCCGTTCGTCCACGTCGAACCGCTGACGATGGACCGGGTGCGCGACTGGGTGTCCAACGTCGCCGAGGCATTCGGCAAGTTTGCGATGGACGCGGCCGGTGACTCGGCCAGCGGCCTGGCCACGACGTTCACGATGGCGATCATCTTCCTGTATGTCTTCCTGGCGTTGTTGACCAACGCGCAGAAGGTCGTCGACGTGTTCAAAGACCTCAATCCGCTGGGGCCGGAGGTGTCTGACATCTATCTGGCGAAGATCGGGGCGATGGTCACCGCCACGGTGCGCGGCCAGTTCGTCATCGCCTTCTGCCAGGGACTGGCGGGTGCCGTGTCGATCTATATCGGCGGCATCCACCAGGGCTTCTTCATGTTCGTCATCTTCTTGACCGTGCTGTCGGTGATCCCACTGGGCAGTGGCATCGTCACCATTCCGCTGGGCATCGGCATGGCGTTGACGGGCAACATCGCCGGTGGGGTCTTCGTGGCCCTGTTCCACGTCATCGTCATCTCGAACATCGACAACATCCTGCGTCCGCAACTGGTGCCCCGCAGCGCGCGCCTGCAGCCGGCACTCATGATGCTCGGGGTGTTCGCCGGACTGGGGATGTTCGGGTTCGCCGGGATCGTGTTCGGTCCGGTCGTGATGATCATCGTGGTGACCACCGTGAACATGTACCGGTCGGTGTACAAGGGCGTTGCCTGGGTCGACGATTTCGAGGGAAACGACTCCGACGAGCCGGAGAAGCGCCCGTGGTGGCGGCTGGTCCTCTCGCTGGGAAAGGGCAAGGCGGCGTCGACCGACGCCGAGGTCCCGTCCGACGAGTCCGGGGCGACCGAATCCGACGCCGACGCGGCAAATCCGAGCCCTGCCACGTAGTCCGATGACGTCCGCCGACGACAGCAACGCGTCCGCCCCTGACACGCTCCAGGAGGCGGCGGATCAGGAGGCGGCTGCACCCGACCCTGCGGCCCCCGCAGATCTGGGGATCGTCGAAGCCGCGCTGATGACCGCGCTCGGTGGATTCATCGACGCCTACCTGTTCCTGCACCACGGCGTGTTCGCGTTCGCACAGACCGGCAACGTCATCTTCCTGGCCGTCGCGGTGGTGCAGGAGAAGCCGTGGCTCGTGTTCTTGTGGCCCCTGTTGGCCTACCTGGCCGGAATCTCCTTGGCCCATGTGGTGCGCGCATTCGCCCCGACGCTTCCGCCGCGGGCGATCGAGGCGGTGTTCCTCGGCCAGATCGCGGTCTTCACCGTGTTGGCGCTCCTGCCCGCGGGGGCACCCGCGGCGGCCTTCGTCGTGCCGCTCGCCGTCGTCGGCGGCATCCGGCTGCAACTCTTCCGGTCTGCGGGCGGGATCACCTTCGTCAGCATCGCGACGACGGGCAACTTCATGCGGCTCGTCGACTCGATAGTCAGGGCGGTGCGCACCCCGAGCAGCGAGAACAGGCGGTTGGCTGTCTTCGCCCTGCTCATCGTCACGGGTTTCATCGTCGGTGCCTTCGCCGGTGCCGCGGCCTCCAAGGCGTTCGGCGCCCCGGCGATCTGGGGCGTCGTCGCGATCGAAACCGCCGGGTTCATCGTCTACGTCGCGTCGCGGCGTCGTGCTCGTCGGCGCGGGTTGTCCTGACCGGGACCGCCGCAACCGCTACCGGTTTTCACAATCGCTACCGTCGCAACGGTAGCGGCGATTGTCGGGGCACGTAGCTGTTGTGGCCGGATTCCACTAGCGCGGCCGATAGAAGCCCTGGAATCCCTGGTCGAGGTTGGTGGTGCGGATCGGGTTGACCTGGACGGGGTCGCCAGCCTCCACCATGAGCCCATCGCCGATGATCATGGCCACGTGCCCGTCCCACACGGCGAGGTCGCCGGGTTGGACCTGGGCCTGGTCGACGCGATAGCCGGCCTCGTCCTGGTCCTGCGCGAGGCGGGGGATCTCCAGCCCGGCCTGCCGGTATGACCACTGCGTGAACCCGCTGCAGTCGAAGCCCTGCGGCGTCGTCCCGCCCCACACGTACGGCACTCCGCGCTGGCTGAGTGCGGCTCGTACCGCCTTGGCCGCGCGGGCGTTGGGTGCGTAGACGACCCTGCCGTTGGGCAGGGTGATGGCCAGTGAGGCGTCCTTCTTGTCGTCGCCCTCGCGATGATCACCATGACGGCCGTCGCCATGGTGCCCGTCGCCGTCGCGCTGGTGGTCGACCGGCGCCGGAACCGGTTTGGGCGCGGTGTGCCGTGAATCAGCGAGCAGCTTCGCCGCGTCGGAGGCGAGCTCACCCTGCGCCTTCACGACGGTCGCGACGCCGCGCGCTACGTGGTCGATCGCGACCGGTAACAGTGCCATCAGCCCCTCGATGCTGTGGATGGCGGGACCGAGGGACGACGCAGCCTTCGCGAACGAATCGACGAGGCGGCGCACCTCGGCAGCGGCCTGACCGACTCGAGTGCTGGCGGTTTCGACGATCGACGCCGACGACGAGTTGGCGGTCGCCGACCGTTGGTGGCGCCGACTCGCCGACGAGGAGGCGCGAGCCGCGGCATCTCCGCCACGGCCGGTCCACGACCCCGACAGCGACCTTGCACCCTGCTCGGCGTCGGCCGCCGCCCGGTGCGATGCTGCCGCAGCCTTCGCCGTGTTGGGCAGTGGTCCGCCCGCCGGGAGCACACCGGTTCCCAGAGTGTTGGCGAGACCGTGCAACGGGGCGATGAGGGTGTCGGCGCTCACCGTCGAACCGTCCCAATTCGAACGGCACCGGCTTCGTCAGTGGACTCGTAAGCGTTTGCCCCGGCGCGCGCGGCGTCTGCGGTCGACGCGTGGTGGGCGGCGAGGGTGTCGAGTTCGCCCGCCGATGCGTCGAGGACGTGGGCGAGAACGCCGAGGAACTCGGCGCCGATCAGCCCGAAGGTCGGCAGCAGTGGTGCGATATCGCCGCGGAGTGACGCGGCCGCGTCGGTAGCTTGCTGGGCGCTGGCGCGGTGTTGCGCGGCGAACCGGTGGGCGGTGGGGGAGTGAAGAGTGACCGTCATGATTCTTTGGACGCACGCGGTCGCTGAACGGTTCCCCGGGTTGTCGATCCGCAAGTCGCCCCGAACCGGCTTCGGACCTAGTCGCGCCACTGCTGCAACCACGGTTCGGTGACGGTCTGACCAGGTGTCTTTATGAGCAATGCGCTCGGGCCGACCTCGTACACGGTGCTTCCGGCGCGGAACACATACGTCGAACCGCGCATCTGTGGCCAGCTCACGTCCTTGGACCGCATACCTCCGGCGTAACCGATGTAGTACAGGCCACCCGACGCCTCTGACTGGCAGATCACCACCGACGAGCGCTGCGTGCGCCCGATGAACACGGCCGGGTCGTCGACGTTGCACCGCGCCGTCTCGCTAGTGAAGCCCTGCGCGTCCGTGCCGGGGATGCGTGAGTCGTTGGCGTCGGTGGGCGGAGCCAGGGGTGGCAGCGTCGGGGTGACGGTCATGGTCTCGGTGGTTGTCGTGGTCGTCGGGATGCCGCCGTCGTCGGCCGGAGCGGTGACAGTGGCGGTGGGTGCAGCTGTGCTGCTGGCCCGCGACTTCCCATAGATCGTCGCTCCGAGAGCCGCACCGACGACGAGGAGCCCGCCGACGGCCACCGAGACGGCGATCAGCGGCAGCGTGCTGCGCGGTGGGGGAGGCGGCGGAGGGGGTGCCATCTGCGGTGCGGCGGGGGGCTGCGACTGCGGCCAGAGTGCCGCGGTGTCAGCGGACGGTTCGTCGGAGCGGAACGGTGATTCCCCGTGCGGACCCCAACCCTGCGGGTACTGCGAACTCATCGATTCATCCTCCGAATAGGTCGTTGGCGATAGCGCAGGCAAGGTCGCTGGCCCTCGTGCGCGCCGCGCGCAGATCGTCGTCGTCGGGAGAGACAACGGGGACGACCGCCTCGACGTAGGCCTTCGCTTTCGGTTCAGTGCCCGACGGGCGGACCAACGCGCGAACGCGCGCGTCGCCGTCTGCGCCGATGAACTCGACCATGTCGGTGCGCAACCCGTCGTCGCGATTGGCATAGTCGCTCATCGCGCAGTCGATCCCGCCGAGGGTTCGTCGTGGTGCGGACCGGAACAGGTTCATTGCAGCGGTGATCCCGCCGGGCGTGGCGTGCAACGACCGCCCGACGGTGACGTGGCTGCCGTGCCGCAGTGCGAGATCGTCGAGCAGGGAGGCAATTGAGGATCCTTCGCGTCGCAGCCGCGCGGCGATCTGCGCGAGGAGGACGGCTGAGCCGATGCCGTCCTTGTCGCGCACGGCGTCGGGGTCGACGCAGTAGCCGATCGCCTCCTCGTAGGCGAAGCACAGGGGTTCGCCCGCGCGGACCAACCATTTGAAGCCGGTCAGCGTCCGTATCGACCGCGCTCCGGCCGCTTCGGCGACCTGAGCGGCCAGCGTTCCTGACACGATGCTGCTGGCGACGACAGCGCCGGGTACGGCGAGTTCGTGGCAGAGGATCGCACCTGTCTCGTCGCCGGTGAGCTGGCGCCAGCCGTCGCGGTCGGGGATGGCGATGGCGCACCGGTCGGCGTCGGGGTCCAAGGCGATTGCCAGGTCGGCGTCGACGCGCTGTGCCAGTGCCAGCAGCAGGCTGGTGGCCCCGGGCTCCTCAGGGTTGGGGAAGACGACGGTGGGGAAGTCGGGGTCGGGGGCGAACTGCTCGTCGACGATGTGGACGTCGTCGAATCCGGCGTTGGCCAGCGCCTCGACCGCCAGCCGCCCGCCGACGCCGTGCATGGGGGTCAGTGCGATGCGCAGCGAGTCGTCGACGTGGTCGAACCGGGTCGCCAGCCGGTCGAGGTAGCGGGATGCCGCTGCCCAATCGTGGTCGTCGGGATCGACGGGGTAGCACGGGATCTCTGGCGGTGCGGCGGCCATCAAAGCTTCGATCCGCGCGTCGACGGGGCTGACGATCTGCGCGCCGGGCACGTCGGTGCCGATACCGCCATAGAGCTTGTAGCCGTTGTCGCCGGCCGGGTTGTGCGATGCGGTGATTTGGATGGCCGCGGCGGTGCCGAGGTCGCGGCAGGTGAATGCGACCAGCGGGGTCGGGGAGTGGCCGGGCAGTGCGACGACGTCGAATCCTGCGGCGGCGAGGACCCCCGTCGTCGTCGCGAAGAAGTCGGCCGAGCCGTGACGGGCGTCGCACCCGACGACGACGGTGCGCCGAGAACCGTTGGCGCGCAACCACTCTGCGACGGCCCACGTGGCACGTGCGACGAGTTCGACATTCATCCCGCCGGGACCGGGGCGGACCGACCCGCGCAGGCCCGCGGTGCCGAAGCGTAGGTCGTCAGAGCCCATCGGCGCTCAGAAGTCGCCGAGGAGATCGGGGATCGTCCCCTCAGGTTCGCGGATGTTGTCCTCGAGAATGTTACGCACTGGGGTGTCGGGGATCGTGTTGGCCAGTGCGAAGACGATGCCGGCTAGCAGCATCCCGACGCGGCCGCCCGCGTCACGCCCAGACTGCAGCACCTCCTCGTGGCTCAGTGGCCCTCCGGTGATGCCTGCGGCGAGATTGGTGACCAGCGAGATCCCCAGGACCTCCATACCGGCGGCGCGTGCGGCGATCGTCTCGTGCACCGTCGACATGCCGACGAGGTCGGCGCCCATCGTCGTGAGCATCGCGATCTCTGCGGGCGTCTCATACTGCGGGCCCGGCAAGCCGGCGTAGACGCCCTCGCGCAGCGTGTTGCTGACGCCGACACCGCCGTCGAGGACGTCGTTGACCCGCTGGGCGGTGCTGCGCAGCGACGGTGAGTAGGCGTCGACCATGTTGACGAACTCCGCACCGATGAGCGGCGAGCGGCCGGTCAGGTTGATCTGGTCGCTGATCAGCACGGGGGAGCGCACCGGGAGTGACCGGTTTACCGCGCCCGCCGCGTTGGTCAGGATGATGCGACGGCAGCCGGTGGCTGCGGCAGTGCGTACGGGGTGGACGACGCATGCGAGGTCGTGGCCCTCGTAGGCGTGGATCCGTCCGGCCAGGATGAGGACGCGTAGGTCGCCGACGGCGACCGAGTAGATCGACCCGCCATGCCCTTCCGCTCCCGGGGCGGTGAAACCCGGCACCCGCGACATCGGAATCGCCTCGGGCAGTGGGTCAAAGGCCTTCAGCGCCGACGACCAGCCGGAGCCCAGGACGATGGCGACGTCGTGGCGAGGCGCTCCTGTCTCGGCTGCGAGGAAGGCGGCGGCCGCCGTCGCGGCGCCGCTGGGATCAGTGCTCGGGTCCATGGGTCCACGTTAGTGAATGGGCACCGGGTGCGTTCCGCGGAACGCACCCGTCCGGCCCCTGCGCGGTGGCCTACAGTGCTACCCATGCCATTCCTGCGCGAATCCGATGATGTGTACGAGCTTTACCTGGGCACCGAGGGCGTCGAGCTCGACGAGGCCAATCCGGAGAACCGATTCAACCTCGGGTGGATCGACACGGTGAACGCCCTGCTCGACGAGGTTGCCACCGCCGGCTCGTCGTCGAAGAAGGGCCTGGTGATCACCGCCACCGGCAAGTTCTTCAGCAATGGCCTCGATACCGACTACGTCTTCGCCAACGGTGACAAGCTGCCCGGATACCTCGACTCGGTGCACGACATCTACACCAAGGTCCTGACGCTGCCCGTGGCGACCGTCGCGGCCGTCAACGGCCACGCCTTCGGCGCTGGCGCGATGCTCGCGCTGTGCGCCGACTACCGGATCCAGCGTGCCGACCGCGGCTTCTGGTCGCTGCCCGAGGCGGCGCTGAACATGCCGTTTACCGCCGGGATGGCCGCGCTCGTCCGCACGCGGCTCACCGATGCGGCCGCCACCGAGGCGATGCTGACATCGCGTCGCTATGGCGCTGACGACGCGGCTGCCGCGGGGATCGTCGAAGAACCCGTCCCGGCCGACGACCTGCTCGCGCGGGCGCGTGCGGTTGCTGCCGAGCGCGCTGCGGCCGGTGCGGGCGCCAATCTCGCGATCATCAAGAGGGGCCTGCGCGCGCCGCTGCTGGAGCAGCTGGCGATCACGACGCCGACCTCGCTGCTCTGACGGACTACAGCTCGATGCCGTCGGCGTCTGCGCCGGGGCCAGGGCCGACGTTGCGCGCCGGATGCAGACGCAGCGACTGCACGTAATCGTCGGGGGCGCCGGCCTTCTCGGCTGCATCGGACATGACCCCGAGGTAGCGCGCCGACGGCAGGCCGCCTTCGAAGCCGTCGACGACGTAGAGCCAGGCAAGAGCAGGTCCGTCGGTGGTTTCGATGCGTGCCCGCAGCTTGCGGTGCAGCCCCAGCTCGGAGCCCTCCCAGCGGTCCATCGTGTGGACGTCCTCGTCGGAGACGTCGTAGAGGACGACGAAGACGCGGGCATCGGGGTTGTCGCGGTCTTCGACCACCGTCGCCAGGGAGCCCTCCCAGCCGATGTCCTCGCCGGCGAACGTCAGGCGCCAGCCGACCAGCCAACCCGTCGCCGACAACGGGGAGTGGGGCGCCCGCATCGCCATCTGCTCGGGATCCAGGTTCGAGCCATATGCGGCGTACAGCGCCACGGACATCTCCTCGGGGGCCGGGTGTGACAACAAAGCAGCGAGATAAGAGTAGCGCCGGGGCGACGCGTGCGTGGCACCGGTGAGTCCCGGTGTGGCGATGCGGCGCGAACCGTCGCGGTGTGCGACAGAATGGCACAAAGTGCCGGGCATTCAGCCAACTTCCCGGGAGTCAGGAGCGCGCAGTGACCAAGATCGTGATCATCGGAGGCGGGCCCGCGGGGTATGAGGCGGCCCTGTCCGCCGCCGCGTACGGGTCTGACATCACCATCGTCGACGCCGACGGGATCGGTGGGGCCTGCGTGCTTTACGACTGCGTGCCGTCGAAGACGTTCATCGCCTCGACCGGTGTCCGCACCGATGCCCGTCGGGCCACGGATCTGGGAATCGAGCTGCACATCGACAGCGCCGTCGTCGAACTGCCGCAGATCCACAAACGCGTCAAAGACCTCGCGTACGCGCAGTCGGCTGACATCAAGGCCCGGTTGATGAGCGAGGGCGTGCGGTTGATCGCCGGTGTCGGGGAGCTGGCCGATCCCGTGCTCGGGTCGGCCACCCACAAAGTCCTTGCCAAGTGCGCCGACGGCACGGAGGAAGTGCTCGACGCCGACGTCGTACTGATCGCGACCGGTGCCCGCCCACGCATCCTGCCCGACGCGCAGCCAGACGGTGAGCGGATCCTCACCTGGCGCCAGCTCTACGACCTCGACGAGCTGCCGACGCATCTCGTCGTCGTCGGGTCCGGTGTCACCGGCGCCGAGTTCGTCCACGCCTACACCGAACTGGGCGTCAAGGTGACCCTGGTGTCCAGCCGCGACAGGGTGCTGCCCGGTGAGGACGAGGATGCGGCCCTGGTGCTGGAGGACGCGCTGGCCGAACGCGGCGTGACGCTGGTGAAGAATGCGCGTGCCGACAAGGTCACCCGCGACGGCGACGAGGTGACGGTTTTCCTCGCCGACGGTCAGACGGTGACCGGATCACACGTGCTGATGACGGTCGGCTCGATTCCCAACACGAACAAATGTGGGCTCGAAGCCGCGGGTGTCGCGACGGACAAGGGCGGCTACATCACCGTCGACCGGGTTTCGCGCACGTCGGTCCCGGGCATCTATGCCGCCGGTGACTGCACCGGGTTGTTCCCGCTGGCCTCGGTCGCCGCGATGCAGGGACGCATCGCGATGTACCACGCGCTGGGCGAGGGAGTCCTGCCGATTCGGCTGAAGACGGTCGCGTCGGCGATCTTCACCCGGCCGGAGATCGCGACCGTCGGCGTCTCACAGAACGCGATCGATTCCGGCGAATACCCGGCGCGCACCGTGATGCTGCCGCTGGCCACCAACGCCCGCGCGAAGATGAGCGGGCTGCGACGCGGTTTTGTGAAGATCTTCTGCCGCCCGCAGACCGGCGTCGTGATCGGTGGGGTGGTCGTGGCGCCGGTCGCCTCCGAGCTGATCCTGCCGATCGCGCTTGCCGTGCAGAACAAGCTCACCGTCGGCGATCTCGCTCAGACGTTGTCGGTGTACCCGTCGCTCTCGGGGTCGGTGATCGAGGCGGCGCGCCAGCTGGTCCGCCACGACGACCTGGACTGACCCGGCTGGATCCTGTGCCGTTTCGTCAACCCAGCATCGATTGACGCTGGGTTGACGAAACGGCGGGGGTTCAGGCGGTTTCGTCGATACCGAGGTCGACGAGGAGTTCGGCCGCGTGGCGTTCCAATTCGGAGCGGACCGTCGTGAGGTCGGTGCCGGCGGGAACGCGGACGTCGAAGTTCGCCTCGAAGAGCAGGCCGCCCGACATCGGTGCCTCGCGAGTGCCGGTGGTCATTGACTCGATGCTGAGCCCGTTGGCGCTGAGCACCGTCGACAGTTCGCGGACGATGCCGGGATGGTCGTTGCCCAGGACCCCGATGGTGAGGTGGGTGAACGTCTCGGCGTCGGGCGTTTCGTCGGTGCCGGTGTGGACGGAGACGTCGAGGTCGGGCAGGGCACGGGCGGCGCCGAGCAGGCCGTCGGCCTTGTCAGCGGTGACGCTGACGACGATGATTCCGGCGAACTTGCCCTCCAAGCGCGCCAACTGGCTGCGCTCCCAGTTGCCGCCGTGGGTCGCGACGGTGTCGGCGAGGGCGGAGACGATGCCGGGTCGGTCGTCGCCGATGATGGTCAACACAAGATGCTGCACAGGCGAATGGTAGCGCCCGGCACCGTCGGATTGTGGCGATGCCGGGCGCGGTCGTGGAGCGCAGGTCGGGGGCGGGCCCGGATCGGCGGTCGGGACCCGGCCGACGCCGTCTGTGTCCGCGGGTTCAGTCGTCGGCGAGGAGCTCGTCGATCTGGTTGATCGCCGACGTGGCGCCCTCGATCATGCCCATCTCGAGGACCTGGGCCAGGCCCTCCTCGCTCGCGTAGACGGCGGTGTACTCGGCGCGGGTGCCGTCGCCGTCGGGGATGAAGCGGTACTCGTTCTTCGAGACCGGCAGATCGAGGTTGCGGGCGAAGTCCTCGGCGTTGAGGGCGAAGCCGTCCTCGAACTCGAAGGCCTTCTCCTCGTCGACGGAAGTGATGTCCCAGAAACCGCCGAACTTATCGCCCTCCGGGCTGGTCATGAAGTAGTGCATGGTGCCGCCGGGGTAGAGCTCGTGGCGGACGAACGTTGCCGGGTAGGTGGGCGGGCCCCAGATCTTCTCCAACTGGCGTGGATCGGCGTAGACCTGCCAGACCCGCGCGACGGGCGCGTTGAAGTGTGCGGTCATGCGCAGGGTGCGGTTGTCGGGGTCCTTGGTGACGTCGATGATCGGCATCGTCTTGCTCCTTTGATTGGTTGGTTCGGGTGATTGGTTGGTTCGGGCGGTCGTCGGTGCTCAGGCCCCGTCCGGGGAGTGGGTCCGTTGCGCCGGGGATGGATTACTACTCGTCACTGTCAGCGTCCGTGGGGGTTGTCAGGTCGGCCGCGAGCAGATCGTCGATGCGCGAGATGCGCCCGCGCCAGATCTGTTCCAGTTCGTCCAGCAGCGCGCTGACCGACCGGACTGCGGTGACTTCTCCCGACGCAAGTGCCTCCCGGCCGGCGCGTCGTTTTGTGACCAGACCGGCCCGCTCGAGCACCGCGACGTGCTTCTGCACGGCCGCGAAACTCATGTCGTAGTGCGAGGCGAGTGTGCTCACCGAGTACTCGCCGGCCAACGAGCGTCGCAGGATGTCGCGACGAGTCCGGTCGGCGAGTGCGTGGAACAGTGCGTCGACCTGCTCGTCGGAGAGGTCGAGGCGTTCTGCGGTGGTGGTCACGGAGCTATCATACAACCAAGCGGTTGTACGTTGTCAAGGGTTGGGTCACAACGGCTACCAGTCCCGACAATCGCTACGGTTGCTTCCGTAGCTGTTTTTGGGACTGGTAGCGGTTGTGGTGGTTGGGGCGTCGCCGATGAGTCGCAGGCCCGCGAGAGGCGCACTACTCCGGAATGCGCGCGATCGTGGCGCGCGTGAAAGCGATTGCGCGAGCGCAGATTTCAGAGCTTGGGCGTGTCGGAACCCGGTTGTAATTGACGATTGTGTTCACACCGGATTGCCCGCTCTGGACACGCGCGACGCAGGTACCGGGACCCATCGTGAATACGCCGACGCGTCGGCCATCGATCGCCTCGTTCGGTAGCCAGCCGAAAAGGTGGTTGAAGCGCCGATATGCATCGAGGCTGGGACTGTTACCAACTATCTGTGAAAGGCCCCAGACGGAGCCGTGTTTCCTGTCGAGCCAATCGCAGCCGCGTGCGGTTTGATTGTCGACGGTGGCAGCGTCGCGCCGTGACAACCAGTCCCAACCGAGTGTGTCTACGGCCGCCCGGTTCTCCTGGGTACACGGTTCGTAAGTCGTCCCGTCGTTGCCAGGGTTTAGGCGGTGGGGAAATGCGCCCGGGTGATCCGCCGCAGTGCGCGGATCTACGACCGCGGCTTGCCGTTGTGGCTCAGCCGATCCCGAGGTCGTGCACGCCACAATAGCCGCCATCAGACCGACGATGCTGAGCATCGCCAGTGTCACGCCAGACGTTCCGGCCCGTCTACCCGCCAAGAGTCAGGCCTCCAGCGAGATCTTGTCCGACGAAAGTTTGTGGGGTCTTGGCGCAACTGCCAGCCAACCCCGCCATGGCAGTGGTCTGCTTTGCCAGGACTGAAGCCCAGCTGGCCGGTCCAGTCGAGAGTGAATTCGTCAGATCGCTGTAGACCGGCGGAGCTTCGACGCACGAATTGCCCATGTAGTTCGAGGACAGAAGCTTCGAGGCGACCATCCTGCACGCATCCAACTCCTCCGCCGCCCACCTGGCGACCTTGGCGCGTTCCTCCCAGGCGTCGTCGTCGCTGCGGAATGGCGGTGGGCTCACGGGACCTCCGGTCGGATCGGTGGACTAGGTGTGACAGGTCGGGTGCCTAAAACATCCTCTCCATACTTGGACGCAGCGCGAGGCCGTTCGGTTCCATCGAGACTTGAGCCTCACTCACAACAACTACGGATCCCGACAACCGCTACGGTTGCGACGGTAGCTGTTGTGGGGATGCGTAGCGGTTGTGGCCAGAGGGTCGACGGAACCGTCGCAACCTCCGGTGCGTCTAAGTAGATATGGCTCCAGGGGGACGGACGCCGTGGGCGTCGTATGAGGTGTCGGCGGTCGCGGATATGGCGGAATCGATGGGCGCTGAGCAGGCACGGGCCGATGTCGCCGCCCTGTTCGCGGCCATTGAGCGCGCTCAGGCGGCGGCGCAACGGGTGGAGGCGGTGTTCCTTGCGACGTCGGGGTCGTTGAAGGGACAGGCGGCGACAAAGGGGACGCAGCAGGCCACGGCCATCGCCAACGACATCTCGCGGGCGGCGCGAGTCGCGGAATCGGTGGGGGTGAATCTGCGCGGGGTGGCGAACACGCTGTCGGCGACCAAGGCGAAGGCACCGGTGTTGCGGGCGGCGGCAGCGGAGATGGCGAAGTCGGATCTGACGGCCGATGAGACGGCGCAGGTACGTGCGACGGTCGCCGCAGCGATGAATCAGGTGTACAGCGATCCGATGCTGGACTCGGCGATTCCGCTGGGCATTGAGGCGGCGGTCCCGACCGGCTATGACAACGCGGGCGTGGTGCCGACCGACGCGGGCGGGCCTCGGCGCGACAACGATTCGTCGCTTTTCAACGGCCTCGGCTCGGGCCTGGCGCCAGGGTCGTCGGGGTCGCCCGGATCGCCGTCGAGCCGGACGATGCCGACGAGTACCACCTCACCGTCGGCGACGGGCGGCGTGGCGCCTGCGGGAGCGTCGGACACGGCGAAGAATCCCGGCGGCACCAGCTCCAGCGGGCCGGCCACAACCAACACACCGAAAGACAGGATCAACGGCGACCAGCCCGGCCCCTCGACACAAGGTCCCGGCAACCCCGCACTCCTCGGCGGTCCACGACCGGGCCTTGGGCAGCCACGACCCGCAAGCCCGGGGCCCGGGCTATCGGGAACGCGCGGAACGCCGGGGATCACCACCGGCCCCGGAACACCGAAACCACCGCTGACTACGCCGCGACTGGGGATGACGACGACCGGCGGACCGCCAGCGCCTACAGCGCCGCTGCGCCCTACGACGGGGTCGGGTATGCGGGGCGGCATGCCGTTCGTGCCGCGTGCAACCCGATCAGAGGACGCCGACGACCGTCGTGCCGCGGATTATCTGCACGTGCGGGAGAATGCCGATGAGGTCGTCGGCGAACTGCCGCTTGTCGGACCGCCGGTCCTCGGTGAACCAGACCCGCCGCCCGAACCGGGAGCGATGGCGAAGTAGCCGGAATCAGGCCAGATCGAGACTGTGCTCGACCGCCCTGTTCCATTCGGCGTAGAGGCGGGCGCGTTCGTCGTCGGGCATCCCCGGATCCCACTGCTTGTCCTGGGCCCAATTGGCGTGGATGTCGTCGGCGCTGCGCCAATAGCCGACGGCGAGACCAGCGGCGTAAGCCGCGCCCAGGGCGGTCGTCTCGTTGACGACCGGCCGGATCACCGGCACGCCCAACACATCGGCCTGGAATTGCATGAGCAGGTCGTTCACGACCATCCCGCCGTCGACTTTCAGCGTCGTCAGCCGCACTCCCGAGTCGGCTTCCATCGCCTCGATGACCTCGCGCGTCTGATAGGCACTCGCCTCCAACGCGGCCCGAGCCAGATGTCCGCGGTTGATGAAGCGCGTGAGGCCGACGATGACGCCGCGCGCGTCGGGCCGCCAGCGCGGCGCGAACAGTCCGGAGAATGCGGGCACGATGTAGGCGCCGCCGTTGTCGTCGACGGATTTGGCCAACTCCTCGACCTCCGCGGCCGACGAGATCATCCCAAGGTTGTCGCGCAGCCACTGGATGAGCGATCCGGTCACCGCGATCGAACCCTCCAGCGCGTAGCACGCGGGCGCGCCGCCAATCTGGTAGCAGACGGTGGTGAGCAATCCGTGCTCGGAGAACACCGGCTCGGTCCCCGTGTTGAGCAGCAGGAAGTTGCCGGTGCCGTACGTGTTCTTCGCCTGGCCGGGCGCCAAGCACGCCTGCCCGAAGGTTGCGGCCTGTTGATCACCGAGGATTCCCGCCAGCGGCACGCCCTCCGGCGCGCCGGGGGAGCGAAGCTCGCCGTAGACCTCGGAGCTGCTGCGGATCTGCGGCAGCATCGAGCGCGGAATACCGAAGTCGGAACAGATCTGTTCGTCCCACTGCAGCGTCCGCAGGTCCATGAGCATCGTGCGCGACGCATTGGTGACGTCGGTGATGTGGAGTCCGCCGTTGACGCCGCCGGTCATGTTCCAGGCGAGCCACGAGTCGATTGTCCCGAAGCACAGGTCCCCGGCCTCGGCACGCTCGCGCACCCCGTCGACGTTCTCCAGCAGCCACACCAATTTCGGTCCGGCGAAGTACGTGGACAACGGCAGTCCGGTCCGCGCCCGATACCGGTCGGGACCGTCGTCGCCGGCCAGGCGCTCGCACAGTGCTGCGGTTCGGGTGTCCTGCCAGACGATCGCGTTGTACACGGGGACGCCGGTACGACGGTCCCATACGACGGTGGTCTCGCGCTGATTGGTGATGCCGCAGGCCATCACATCGTCGGGCTTGACCTCCGCCGACGCCATCGCCGCCGCGGTTACGCGGCGCACATTGCGCCAGATTTCTTCCGCGTCGTGCTCCACCCATCCGGGTTTCGGGAAGATCTGCGCATGCTCGATCTGCTCGGATCCGACGGGACGCCCGCGGTGGTCGAACAGAATCGCGCGCGACGACGTCGTTCCCTGGTCGATGGACAGGACATATCCACTGCTTCTCGCCACGCCCGCCATCTTCGCACGCGGTAGGCTCAGCAATCGTGAATACCGAGTGGGAGGGCGATGGACCGGCGGCGTTGAGCCCCGAGTACCACGCTCGCGCGTGGGAGCGGCTGGGCAGCGAGCAGTTTGACGTCGTCGTCGTGGGTGGCGGTGTCGTCGGTGTCGGCGCGGCGCTCGACGCTGCGACACGTGGCCTGCGGGTGGCGCTGGTCGAGGCCCGCGACATCGCGTCGGGGACGTCGAGCCGGTCGTCGAAGATGTTCCACGGCGGCTTGCGCTACCTCGAACAGCTGGAGTTCGGCCTGGTCCGCGAGGCGCTACGCGAACGCGAATTGTCGTTGCGCCTTCTCGCCCCGCACCTGGTCCGGCCCCTGCCGTTCCTCTTCCCACTGACCAAGCGACTCTGGGAGCGGCCGTACGTGTCGGCTGGTCTGTTCCTCTACGACCGCATGGGCGGCGCGAAGTCGGTCCCCGGCCAGAGCCAGGTCACGCGGTCGGGGGCCTTGCGGGTCGCGCCGGCGCTCAAGCGCAACTCGTTGATCGGCGGGATCCGCTACTACGACACCGTCGTCGACGACGCTCGGCACAGCCTCACCGTCGCGCGTACCGCGGCCCACTACGGCGCGGTCATCCGGACGTCGACGCAGGTCGTCGGCTTTCTCCGCGAGGCCGACCGGGTGATGGGGGTGCGCGTGCGCGACTCCGACACCGGTGCGATCACCGAGGTCCGCGCGCATTGCGTCATCAACGCCGCGGGTGTGTGGACCGACGAGGTGCAGGCACTGTCGAAGGAGCGGGGCCACTTCAAGGTCCGGGCGTCGAAGGGTGTGCACATCGTCGTGCCGCGCGACCGGATCGTCAGCGAGACGGCCATCATCCTGCGCACCGCGAACTCCGTGCTGTTCGTCATCCCGTGGGAGACGCACTGGATCATCGGTACCACCGACACCGACTGGAACCTCGATCTCGCCCACCCCGCGGCAACCCACAAGGACATCGACTACATCCTCGACCGCGTCAACGAGGTGTTGGTGTCACCGCTGACCCACGACGACATCGAGGGCGTCTACGCCGGGTTGCGTCCGCTGCTTGCGGGTGAGGATGAGGGCACGTCGACGCTGTCGCGCGAGCACGCCGTCGCCGTCGTCGCGCCGGGCCTCATCTCGATTGCGGGCGGCAAGTACACCACCTATCGCGTGATGGGTGCCGACGCGGTGGATGCGTGCAACGACTTCATCCCGACAAGGGTCGCGCCGTCGATCACCGAGCGCGTCCCGCTGCTGGGGGCCGACGGATACTTCGCGCTGATCAACCAGTGCGACTTCCTGGGGAAGCGCTTCGGGCTGCACCCGTACCGCGTGCGCCGGCTGCTCAACCGCTACGGATCGCTGATCGACGACGTTCTGCGCCTGGCCGACGACGACCCGACGCTGCTGGAGCCGTTGGCGGCTGCACCGCAATACCTGCGCGTCGAGATCGTGTACGCGGTGCGCAACGAGGCGGCCCTGCACCTGGAGGACCTGCTGGCCCGGCGGACGCGCATCTCGATCGAGTACTCGCACCGCGGCGTGGGTTGTGCGACCGAGGTCGCCGATCTCATCGCACCCATCCTTGGATGGACCCAGAAAAAGAAGGCCTTCGAAGTGGCCAACTATGTCGCCCGCGTCGAGGCGGAGATCGCGTCGCAACAGCAGCCCGACGACGAGTCGGCTGACGCGTTGCGGGCCGCTGCGCCGGAGTCGCGAACGGAGATCCTGGAGCCGGTTCCGGTCCCCGAATAGGGCCTTGAACTGCGATTACAGGGGACCTTCGGCTCTAGAGTCCGCCTCGTTCACCTCGATACGATCGAGATGAACGATCACGCGGCAACGAGGAGGCGTCATGGTGGAGGGCAATCCCATCGAGGTTCTCGATGAGGCACAGGCGTGGGGGTTGTTGGCCACCCGCGAGTTCGGCCGACTTGCCACGAGCGTCGGCAACCAACCCGAGATCTTCCCCATCAACTTCCATGCTGGCGACGGCAAGATCTACTTCCGCACGGCAGCAGGGACCAAGCTCTCGGAGATCGCGGTCAACGACCGTCTCGCGTTCGAGGCCGATGAGACCGGCACCGACGGCGGGTGGAGCGTCATCGCCAAGGGTAGAGCGCACATTCTGACCGGTACCCGCGAGATTGCGGCGGCCGATGAGCTTCCGCTGCGCAGCTGGGTTCCGACGCTGAAGTACGACTACGTCGAACTCGCCGTCGACGAGATTTCCGCGCGGCGGTTCACTTTCGGCCCGGAGCCGGATCGGTACGGGAACCAATAGCGGGCTGGCAGGTGGGGCAGTAGTAGGTCACGCGGTCGCGGTCTTGGCCCGCCATTCGTGCGATGGCCGTGCCGCAGCGCCGGCACGGGCGGTTCTCGCGGCCGTACACCCAGTGATTCGCACGCCCGGGTAGGCCCGTGGTGTTTCGGATCGGACGTAGTCGGTTGTCCCACAACAGTTCTCGGGCGAGTGCTACCGCCTTCTGTGTGTCGACGTCGGCGATCGGCGTCGACGGGTGCGCCCCGAGTAGGAAGCAGATCTCGTTGCGGTAGATATTGCCGACTCCGGCCATGATGCGCTGATCGAGCAGTGCCGCCGACACCGTCAGACCGGGGTCGCGCTCGACGGCCGCGGCGAGGTTGGCCACCGCTCGCTCTGCATCCCAACCGGGGCCGAGCAAGTCGGGGCCGAGGTGGGCGAGCCCATCGTCATCACGGCCGTCGACGTGGAGCTCGCGCAGTGCGAACCCGACGACCTCGGCGTCGTCGACTCCTATTACGGCGCGGGCGGTGTGACCGGGCTTGGACCATCGCTGTCCCGGCGCGAAGACCCGCCACGACCCGTCCATCCCCAAGTGCGAGCGGATGGTGCAGCGCCGATCATCGTCGGAAACATCGATCAACAGGTGCTTGCCGACCGAGCGCACGTCGTCGACTCGCCACCCGGACAGGTCGACGGTGGCCAGACGCGGCACACGGAAGTCGGTGCGACGCAGCGTCTTTCCCGCGAGTATCGGGCGCAGGCGAGCAGCGAGCGCGAAGAGGGAGTCGCCCTCAGGCATCGGCGGCGAACCGAGCCGCGACGATCAGTGCGAGGGTGTCGGCCGTTCGCGTGCAGAACGCGTGTGCGTCCTCGTTACCGCGGGTCAGCCCGCGGATCGTCGTCGATGCAACGAGGAGGTCGAACACCTCGTCCCCGACGGTGGGCGCCTGCGCGGCGTGGTCGGGGTAGTCGTCGACGATGAGTTCGATCAGCGCGTGGCGGATTGGGTGGTCCCAGCGCGCGAGGAGCTTGTCATGGGCACCCTCGGAATGCTGGTAGGACGCGATAAGGCCGGGGATCGCGGTACGCACGGAGGGCTCGGCGATCTGGGCGAGGAACCATCGCGCCCAGGCGGTGAGATCGGTGCGCAGGTCGCCCGACGCGGGCGGGGGAACGGCGTCGTCGCTGCCGAAGACGGCCTCCTCGACAATCGCCTCCTTCGACGACCAGCGGCGATAGATGGCCGGCGTGGCGACGCCGGATCGCCGGGCGATGGCGCTGATAGTCGTCTTCGCGTAGCCGACCTCAGCGAGCAGCTCCAGGGTGGCAGAGAGGATGGCTCGGTCCAGGCCGGGATCGCGCGGGCGACCGGCCACGGCAACGTTGTCCAAGCGTTCGGTCACGGGTTCGACACTACCCGAGGTCCGATTCGGGCCCTTCCGTTACGGAGTGGATTGCTACGTAACAATCTGCCTGGAGACAATTGCCCACCGAGAACAGGTCGCGGGCGACCGATCACGCGTGGGAACCGTATCGCAGGCGAATGCCGCGTGGAGTCGTCGTGAAGCCGGATTCGACGAGGAGTCTGCCGAAATCGGTGGAGAGCACCGGCTGACCGTCGACGGTGTCGATCGCCAGGCGCTCGACCCGTCCGGAGCGGACGAGGTCGGCGAGGGCGATGGCGGCAGAGTCTCGATACACCGACTCGCTGTGGTCGTCGGCACTCGACCACCGAGGATTGAACGTCAGCACCGTCTTGCCGCCGCGTTCGACGAAGCAGGCGAGCTCGCCGTCGACGAGGACGACCATCGCGCCGGCTTTGCGGCCGGGTCGATGGGATCCGGTGGTGCTGTCGGGCCAATCCAGCGCGGCACCATAGGGATTGGCCGGGTCGGTCGCCGCCAACACGATGGCGCGACCGGCGTGGTCGCGTGGAACGGTGGTGTGGTCACGAAGCTCGTCGACCGTCGCGGGTACGGCAAACTGTGCACCGCCCAGACCGTCGACGTAGTAACCCCGCCGCACCTTGCCACTGTCCTCGAAGACGGTCAGTGCGCGGTAGATGCGGGAGAAGCCGCCCGCCACGCCTTCGTTGTGGACCGCACCCTTGGTGACGACGCCGTAGCGCTCGAGCAGTACCTCACACACCGCTGATGTCGCTGTGGTTGCGTCGATTGTCGGACGTTCCAGCAGGAACCAGCGCCCGCTCAGCACGCCGGGCACCGAAGGAGCGGTTCCCGACGTGCCGGCCAGGTATGCGCCGGACAACCGGGCTCCGCGCAACCGCGGTGGGCGACGCGACCGATGACTCGGTGCCGCCTTCTTGGCCGCACCGCGCCCCGACAGCAGCGCGCGGACGGGGGCGAACGTGTCGTTGGCGACGCGGCCCGACCACACCAAGCCCCACACCGCTTCGGTCACGTCGCCGGGCGCGTCGAGGCGGGTGACCAGTTCCGGCAAGCGTTGCGCGCCACCGGCGTCCAACGCATCGACGAGCGCGATCATCGTCGGCGACAGCTCGATGTCGTCAGGTGGCGGCAGGGTGGCCGCAGTGAGGTCGGCGGGGTGGAACGCCACCCAGCCGTCGGCGGCGCCGATCGCACCGTGTCCCGACCAGACCACCTCGCCGGTCGACAGGAGTTCGTCGAGCATGGACGGTGCATAGTCGACGACGCGGACGGGCAGGACCAGTGACTCCCATGCCGACGCCGGGATCGGCACGCCGGCGAGTTGATCGAGGACGGTCGCGACGCCGTCGGTACCGCGGAGTCTCGATACCCCTCCTTGCAAGCTCGAAGGCACTCGGCCAACGTCGCCGACGACGTGCTGCCAGTCGAGGAGGAACCGCGCGAAGCTCGCGTGGTCGACGGGGGCGATGGCCGAACGGGTCGCGGCAAGCGATCCGCGCCGGATCTGGCCGAGGACGTCGGGATGACACCACTGGACGGGGTCGTGACCGGTGATGAACTCGCCCTCCACCACGCGGCGGGAGGCGGCCAGGCGTGCCAGGGTGTCGGCGACCGCGGCCGGAGGCAGACCGAGCTGTTCCGCGGCCTCGGCCGTCGTGAACGGGCCGTGGGTTCGGGCGTATCGACCGACGAGGTCGCCCAGCGGGTCGGCGACGGGGTCGATGAACGCGACCGGCACACCGGGTGGGAGGACGACGCCGAGTCCGTCGCGCAATCGGGCCGCGTCCTCGACCGCCGCCCACATGGCCCGGCCGCGGTGGGTGACCGCGATGACCTGGCCGCGCAGCGAGTCGAGGACGGCGTCGGCGGACTCGTCACCCCGGTAGCGTTCGGCGATCTCGTCGACAGCGAGGGGGCCGAGCCAGCGCAGGAGGTCGGCGACGTCTTGCGCGTCGCGCGCCTGCCGTGCGGGGTCCAGTCGTTGCAGTCGCGCCACGACCTCGGCGATGACATCGTCGTCGAGCAGTTCCCGAAGGTCGAGGCGGCCCAGGAGCTGCGCGAGCAGTGCGGTGTCGAGGGAGAGGGCCGCGGCGCGGCGCTCGGCGACGGGGACGTCGTCGGCATACATGTACGAACCGACGTAGTCGAAGAGCAGTGCTGCGGCGAACGGTGAGGCACTCGGCGTCTCGACCGCGGTCAGGCGCACCTGCCGCCGGGCGATACGGGCCAGCAGGTCCTGTAGGGCGGGTAGGTCGTACACGTCTTGCAGGCATTCGCGCACGGCTTCCAGAACGATGGGGAAGTCGGGGTAGCGCGTCGCGACGCCGAGTAGCTGCGCACTGCGTTGGCGCTGCTGCCACAGCGGGGATCGTTTGCCCGGATCGCGACGGGGCAGCAGCAAGGCTCGGGCGGCGCACTCGCGGAACCGGGCGGCGAACAGCGGCGAATCACCGAGTGCGTCGGTGACCATGGCCTCGATCTCGTCGGGATCGATCACGAACACTTCGGGCCCCGGCGGCGCGTCGTCGGTGTCGGGCAGGCGCACGACGATCCCGTCGTCGGCCGCACTGACCGCACCGTCGAGGCCGAGCGTCGCCTTCAGGCGGTTGGCGATGGCGCTGGCCCACGGCGCGTGGACGCGCAGCCCGTACGGGGAATGCAGGACGACCCGCCAGTCGCCGAGTTCATCGCGGAACCGTTCGACGACCAGGGTGCGGTCGGTGGGGACTGTCCCCGTCGCGTCACGTTGCTCGGCGATGAGCGTCGTGAGGTTGGTGCGCGCGAAATCGGTGAGGCCCAATCCCTCGGCCTCGGTGGCGACGTCGTCGATCGCCTCGCCAACCGACTCAGAGTTGGCCACCCGCCCAGTGAAGGCGCCGATCGCCTGGCCCAACTCGGCGGGACGGCCGACCGCGTCGCCGATCCAGAACGGCAGGCGACCGGGCATTCCTGGTGCGGGGGTCACGAGGACGCGGTCGGGGGTGATCTCGGCGATGCGCCAACTGGAGGCGCCGAGCGCGAAGACATCGCCGACGCGCGACTCGTAGACCATCTCCTCGTCGAGCTCGCCGACGCGTCGCGGCCCCTCCTCGTCGCCGGCCAGGAACACGCCGAACAGCCCGCGGTCGGGGATGGTGCCGCCGGAGGTTACGGCCAGCCGCAGCGCACCGCGCCGCCCGGTGAGAGTGCCCGCCACGCGATCCCAGGTGACGCGGGCGCGCAACTCCGCGAACTCTTCCGACGGGAAGCGGCCCGACACCAGGTCGAGGGTGGCTTCGAAGACGTCGCGGCCCAGTTCTCGGTACGGCGCGGCGCGACGGACGGTGTCGTACCACTCGTCGACGTCGAGGTCGTCAACAGCGGCCGCGGCGATCGTCTGCTGCGCGAGCACGTCGAGCGGATTGGTCGGGACCTGCAGCTCCTCGATAAGCCCGTCGCGCATCCGGGCCGCGGCCACCGTGGTGTGGATGAGGTCCGTGCGGTGCTTGGGGTACAGGATGCCGCGGCTGATCTCGCCGACCTGGTGTCCCGCACGCCCCACCCGCTGCAGGCCGCTGGCCACCGACGGCGGCGACTCCACCTGGACCACGAGGTCGACCGCGCCCATGTCGATGCCCAACTCCAGCGAACTGGTCGCCACGACGCAGCGCAGGTTCCCGGTCTTGAGGTCGTCCTCGATCTGCGCCCGCTGCTCCTTGCTCACCGAACCGTGGTGTGCGCGGGCCAGGACTGGAGCGTCGATCGGGATCGCGGGGGTATCGGCGGTGGTGATCGACGACGGGTTGCCGCCGGGGTTCTGGTAGTTGCGTGTGTCCCCGGCCTCGTAGCCCAATCTGCGGGCATACAGCTCGTTGAGAGCCGCAGTGAGCCGCTCGGCAAGCCGGCGGGAGTTGGCGAAGACGATCGTCGCGCGGTTGGCCAGGATCTCGTCGGCGATGGACCGCTCGATTGCCGGCCAGATCGAGCCGGCGGTCGGGGACAGGGCGTCGTCGCCGTCATCGCCTGCCTCGGCGGGAATGTTGGCCATGTCTTCGACGGGTACGTCGATGCGCAGTTCGAAGGTCTTCGCTGCGGGCGGGTTGACGATGCGGCAGCCCGCGGCACCGCCGAGGAAATCGGCTACCGCTTGTGGCGGGCGGACGGTCGCGGACAGGCCGATCCGTTGCGCTGGCTTCGCGAGTCGTGCATCGAGGCGTTCCAGTGACAGCGCCAGGTGGCTGCCGCGCTTGGTTCCCGCGACAGCGTGCACCTCGTCGACGATCACCGTCTCGACCTGCGACAGTGTCTCGCGCGCGGAGCTGGTCAGCATCAGATACAGCGACTCGGGGGTGGTGATCAGGATGTCGGGCGGGGTGCGCACGAGCTGGCGCCGGGCAGCAGCTGGGGTGTCGCCGGACCGGATGCCAACGGTGACCTGCGGGGCGGGACCGCCCGCGGCGATGGTGGCGGCCGCGATCCCCGCGAGCGGTGCGCGCAGGTTCCGCTCGACGTCGACGGCTAGCGCCTTCAGCGGCGACACGAAAACGACCCGGGTTAGGCGCGGTCGGTTCGTCGGCGGCGCGGTCGAGAGCCGGTCGATGGCCCACAGGAATGCCGACAGGGTCTTGCCCGAGCCGGTCGGGGCGATGACCAGCGTGTGCTCTCCGTCGGCGATCGAGTCCCAAGCTCCCACCTGGGCGGGCGTCGGCGCGGCGAACGAGCCGAGGAACCACTCGCGCGTGGGCGCCGAGAAGCGGGCGAGCGCATCGGGGGCGGGCACGGGTCCATTCTTCCCGACTCCTCTGACAGAGAGGCGTGTGACGTCGAAGCGGACAACACCGAGAGCGCGCGATGCGCATGACGTCGAACCTGCAGGGCCGTCGGGGGCTACAGTGATCAGGTCAGCAGAAGCGGGGAACCCGGTGCGAGTCCGGGACGGTCGCGCCACTGTGAGTCGCCGGTTTCCCGCCGACGCCGAGTCAGGACACCGCGCTGACGGACGCACAGAACGCGGACGCGAGATCCGCCGACGAAAGGACCCGATATGACTCAGGTGACAGCCGCCAAGCGCGCGCTCGCCGTACCCGTGCCCAACCTGACCGCGTTGAGCGCCGCGCTGACGCTGACTGCGGCCGTGCTGCTTGCGGCGCTGGCCTACTACTTCCTGGGCTACGACCAGGGCGCCGTTTCGGTGTTCGGGTCCGACACCCACATCCACGAGTTCATCCATGACTCGCGGCACTTCCTCGGCTTCCCCTGCCACTGAGTAAGGGGACGGAAGCAACCATGGAGCGCAAGTTCATCGGCGCGGGGCTCTTTGCTGGCCTCATCGCCGGAATCATCTCGTTCATTTTCGCGCGGATCTTCATCGAGCCACAGGTCGCCAAGGCGATCTCCTACGAAGAGGGCCGCGGCGCGGCCGAAGAGGCGCTGGAAGCCGCGTCGGGCCACGGTCACCACGGCGATGGCGCCGAGGTCTTCACCCGCTCGGTCCAGGAGAACATCGGCGCCGGTGTCGGCACCGTCGTGTTCGCGCTGTCGATGGGCGTCTTTTTCGCCGTCGCATTCACGGTGCTGTGGGCCTACGTCGGGCGGCGCTGGCCGGCCACGGATCCGCGTGCCGTGACCGCGGTCGTCGGCCTGCTGGGCTTCATCGCCGCGTTCGGTGTGCCGTTCTTCGTCTACCCGGCGAACCCACCGGCCGTCGGCAACGACGACACCATCGGAGAGCGGTCGGGGGCGTTCCTGACCATCACACTGGTGTCGGTGATCGCCATGGTCATTGCCGTCGTGGTGGCGCTGCAGTTGCGTGACCGCCTCGGCGGCCTCGCTTCGACGACGGTCGCCGGCATCGGCTACCTCGTGGTGATCGCGATCGCGAAGGCACTGCTGCCGGAGTTCCACGAGGTCCCCGAGCCGCTGAAGAACGACCAGGGCGCGATCGTGTTCCCCGGATTCCCCGGTGGGGTGATCGGTGACTTCCGGGTCTACGCGATCACCAACCAGGTGGTGTTGTGGACGGTGTTGACCTTGGTGTTCGCCGCCGCGATCTCCGCGATCGGTCGTCGCACTACTGACGCTGCGGGTGAACTCGTCGCGTCGGCGCGCTGATCGGACGTCACTCATCGGACCGTCGTCGACACAGCGGCGGGTCGTAGTCGCCGGGCGCACCGGGCCCAACCACCTGGTGCGCTTCGGCGAGTCCGACGTAGCGCTCGATGATCGTGGCCGCTCCGATGTAGAGGCGCTGGGCCTGACGTTCACATCAGTGATCTGCGGTCCTGAGCTGGCGACGCGTGAGACGGCTTCGCTGGTGTCGACGGCGGTCATCGTCGACGCCGGGTTGGCCAGTCTCGACGTCGGAAAATGGGCCGGGCGACTACCTGAGGAGATCCCGGGCTCCGAACTGGGGGCTTGGTTCGGCGATCCCGCGTCGCGCCCGCACGGTGGCGAGACCGTCGTCGCATTCGTCGATCGGATCAAGGCGTGGGCGCTGCGCGCACCGTCGTCGGCAATCGTCGTCGCAGGTCCGGTCGCCCAAGCCCTGCTATGCGACGGTTCCGAGTCGTTCTTCGCTGTGCAGGTCGTGCCGGGGTGCTGCTACGACGCGTGACCCAGGGGCTCAGGCCAGCGCGAAACCGAGTAGCTGAGGCTGGTTGAAGATGCCTTGCCACCAGTTGAAGCCCATCCACACCCCGGGCGTCACCTCGCGGACCTCGTCGTAGACCGGCAACACCAGCGACGGCGTGTAGTTGAACACCCACGCGGGCTTGCCGTCGATGCGGGACCGGCCCCGGTAGACGTAGGCGGGGAACCCCTCGATCCGTGCGCCGGTGATCAGGTTCATCAGAGCGCCGCCGTTGGGGCCGGTCCGAAACGTCTTGCCCATCCAGAGACCCGAGGCGATCTCCGGCAACAGGGGTGGGCGGATCACCCACCCGTTCTTCGGTCCCATCGGCACCGCGCCCGCCTGGGCGCGCAGATAGATCCGGTCCTGCTGACCCCAGTTGCAGCGGTAGCGCAGCGAGTCGATCGTCGCTGCACGGTTGTTCGGATAGAGCACACATCCGCCGCCGTAGTGAAGCGGAGCGGCGGGTGCCGCGTTGGCGGCGCCGACAGGGAAGGCGCCGATCGCTGCCAGGGCCGAGGTGGCCAGTGCGAGCTTGACGAGTACGGACGGAAGACGCATGAGGAGCCCTTCGATCTACGCGACTTGACACTCATTGTCGCCTCTCAGAGACCGAATCGTGCCGATATGCCCCGCAGATCCAACACGGCGAGGAGCTATACGCCTCGCGTCTCCGTGGGCAACCTACTTGCTGCGTTGGAAACGTGGCGGCGAGCCGCTGTAGGCGGCGGCGATGTAGTCGGACACCGAGAGTGCGGTGGGAGGAGAGCCCAGCAGCTCGCGCAACCGGCGAATCGCGGTCGGATGGATTCCTGCGTGCCAGAGGCGGCGTAGGCCGTTGTACTCCCTGACCCACGGATGGTTGGCGTCGAACTGCTCGATATCGAGTCGATCAGCAGTCCACCACCGGATACCTTCGGCGACTTGCCGAGTTTGCCAATCGTGTGCGATCTCCCTACTCGCGGCGAACTGGGCCGAGCGGGCGTGAGCGGCGGCCGCGTAGACACTCGGGAAGTAGTGGCCGTCCAGTCGCCACTCGGAGGCGTACAGGTGTTCGACGGGCACGAATTCGCGTCGCTGATTGATTTTGATGAACCGCTGAACAGCCTTGATTGACTTGTCCAACTCCAGGCAAGACATCCTTGAACCGAATGCCGCGGCGATCCGCTCTACCTCCATGTCGTGAGGCGTGACCACTGACCAGTCGGGATTGACGGTGATGGGGTGACGCGTGACATTTTCCCGGTCATCCCCGACGTGGCAGTCGATCTCGAAAGTGATCGGCTCTGCCAAACAGAACTCCTCGGCCTCTCGCATGTCCTGCAAACTATCCGGAGGGTCGGACAACACCCGTGCAGTCACGGATTGGCTATACCGCGGGCGTCAGTGCGCTGATCGCCGCAGGTGTCCAGGCTGGCCAGGCTGCGGCCGTGGCAAAGCCTCGTTCGAATTCGGCAACCAGAACAGTCTGTTCATCACCGTTGTCATAAACGAATGCTTCAGTGCTTCGACATACTGCGGCTGCGAGTAACGGCCGCTGGTATCGGGCACGGATCTTGTCCTCGGGGACAGAGTGTCCACCTGAGAGGACGCGCGAGTGAACGCGACGGACGGCCACTTCTTCAGGGACCATGACGATGTGAAGCACAACCCGGAAGCCGAGCCCGATGGCCTCGTCGATCAGTTCCAGTTTTGACGGGTGCGAGAACACGGTCTCTGTGATGAACGGATGTCCGTGTTCAAGCAGCGTCGTGCGCGCATGGTCTGCCAGGCGGGCGGCCTCATAGGACTTCTTCTCTTCGTCGCCGGGCCACTTTGAATGGGCGATGTCGTCGGCGTTGACGTAGGTCGATCCGGGTAGCGCAGGTCGAAGGAGGGTTCGAATCAGGGTCGACTTTCCCGCGCCGTTGCATCCGGCGACCAGGTCCAGGCGAGGACTACTCATCAACGAGCGGACGACGTGATCCGTCGGGCAGGCACTCGATCAGGACCCCGTCGTGAAGTATGACGGACGAATACCCCGCGGTTGCGCGCTCCTCAACGTGGTTGATCGTCGGCAGCTTGGTTTTGATCAGCGTGGCGATCTCGGCGTCGAAGACAACGGCCTCCTCGGTGGTCAAGTCCTCGCTCGCGAGCTTGCCGGCAAGTGCTGCCTCGACGCGACTGCGGGATGCGCTCGTCTGATTCGAGACGGATTGGCCGAGGCGCGCCCAATGCTCCAACTGCTGTCTGGCGGAGCGATTCTCGCGTGCGCCAGCCTTGACAGCCTCGTCGAACAGGTCGCCGGAGAAGCGGGTCACTCTATCCGGAGCGGTCATGACAACCTCCTGTAGCAGTTTGCTACATCGAGAATAGCAGTCGATTGGTGGGCTGTGCGGATAGTGCTGCTGATGTAGATCAGATGCCGTTGTCGTCGAGTCGTACCCGCACAACGGTGGCCCACCGGGCGAGTACCTCGGCCCAATCCGCCTCCATCTGCGGGTCCCAGGACTCGCCTAGTCCGGCGCGGAACTCGTCGACGATGCAGGTGAACATCGACTCGAACATCGTCCGGGTGACCTCCCAGGAGACATGGTCGTTCACCCACCACGCACTGGACTCGGGATCCAGCGTTCCGTCGGCGAGGTCGAGGAGCAGTCCGAAGATGCCGGTCATCATCCGCCGCTCGCTGTATATGTCTCCACCTTCGCCGAAGAGGTCCTCGGCGTCGGGGTTGGCGGCGAAGAATCGTTGGTAGATCGCCATGGTCGGATCGCCCAGCTCTTCGTCGTAGATCTCCATCGATCGTGCGACCGCCCCGCTGAGCCCGGTTCGTGTCATGGTTTCGATGCTGCCATTTGGACCCAATAGACCGAAGGGGTCGGGACTTTGGGCCTTGGTGGGTTAGCGCCGGCGTATCTCGTTCAGCCGTCGTACCGCCGATGGGCCGACACCGTGAAGACCGAGCAGTTCGTCCAGGTCGTCGGGCAGGTCGGCGAGTGTGCGGTAGCCCGCGTCGATCAGAGCGCCGGTGGCTGGGCGGCCAATGCGCACGCCATCAAACTCGAGTCCACGGTCTTCCATGGCCGGCCTCACGCCCCGCGGGCGAGGGTGATCATCTCTTTGAGGCCCATGCCGGCTTTTGTGCCACCGTCGCAGAGGATGTCGACGCCGGTGAGGTAGCCCGGTTTGGAGCTGGCGCAAAAAGCGAGGAGTTCGGCGATCTCCTCGGGTCGGCCGAAACGCTTGAGCGCGGCGAACTGGGTCAGCTGGCCCGAGCCGCCCGACTCCTCCAGCCGGCCCATCTCGGTGTCGAAGGAGCCCGGCGAAACCGACAGGATGCGTGCACCCGACGCGCCGAATGCCGCCGCCATCTCCGCGGAGTACCAGACGACGAAGGCCTTCGAGATGGGATAGGCCTGCTTGGGGGCCGCCCTCTTCCCGGTGCGGTTCGATGCGGCGATGAGCTTCTGGCGGAGCTTGTCGACGTCGGTGCGGGCGTAGCCGAACGCGCGTTTGGGGATCATGAACCCGGGGACCATCACCGCGGCGATCGAGGCGACGTTGACGACGGCGAACCCCTCGTCGGCGACGGCCAGCGCGGCCTCGACGACGTTGATCGTGCCGACGGCGTTGATCTCGATGATCTTCTCCGCCGAACCCATCCGCGGGCTCACCCCGGCGGCGTGGACGACGGCGCGCAGCCCGCCTGCCTGCGCCGCGCCTGCGAACACCGCGTCGACCTGGGCGCGGTCGGTGATGTCGGCGACGACGAACTCCGCGGTGCCGCCGTCGGACTCGATCTCGGCGACCGCGGCTGCGAGCGCCTCACCGTCGACATCGCTGAGGACGATGTGGTGGTCGGCGGCCATGATCTTGGCCGTCGCGAGGCCCATGCCGCGGGCACCGCCGGTGATGATTGCGGTCTTGTTTGCCATACCTTGAGCGTATCGGCACCACAACGGCTACAGCATCCGACAACCGCTACCGTCGCAACGGTAGCTGTTGTCGGGACCGGTAGCGGTTGTCGACGGGACGAGGGCGCGGGGAGCCAAATGGTCCCTTCGTGCGTCTAAGAAGACATGGATCTCCCCGCCACCAACGCCATCGTCTACCGTGCGGACGCCCTGACCGAGGGCCTGAGCGACCGAGACCTCGCCCGACTCGAACGACTTGCGCCCGGTTGCTATACCCGCGTCAACACCCGAGCACTCCGCCCAGAGCAACGGCATCGGCTGATGTCGATAGGCGTAGCGACCAAGTCCGGGACCGATTGTGTGCTGAGCCACCAGTCGGCGGCCGCGGTTCTGGGACTTGCGATGCTCGGCCCGGATCTACGGCGCGTGCACTTCACCAGTGCTCGGGTCAACGGCAACGTCAGAGGAGTGCGGCACCTACACGCGGGTCAGCTGTCTGATGACGAGATCACCGTCGTCGAGGGGGTGGCGGTCACCGGGATCGAGCGGACCGCAGTCGATCTGGCCTGCGCGAGTCGCTTCCCGGCCGCTTTGACGATCATGGACTCGGCACTTCGTACCGGTGCCAGCCGGGAATGGATGGAACAGATGTGCGCGGGGCGCCAGTGTCGGGGAATCCGGGTCGCGCGGAGGGCACTTGAACTGGCTGATGGCGAGTCCGCGAACCCGGGTGAGTCGTGGAGTCGCGCCCAGATGATCGGAGCGAAGCTGCCGATTCCGGTGCTTCAGCGGGAGTTATGGGTGGAGGGGAAGCAGTACTTCCTGGATTTCGATTTCGACTGTCTGGTCAACGGCGAATTCGACGGTGAGGGCAAGTACTTGGAGCACCGACGTCCAGGTGAGGACGTTGCGGCGGCGATCATCAGGGAGAAGAACCGCGAGAACGCAATCCGGTCGACGGGGCGCGACGTGGTCCGCTGGGATTGGGATGACCTGCGCGGTGGGCACATGATCCCCCGACTGACGAAGGCGCTGACGCGGGCAAGGCTGTTGTAGCGCCACAACAGCTACGAGTCCCGACAACAGCTACGGGCGCAACGGTAGCTGTTGTCGGTTTCGGTAGCCGTTGTGCCAGGTCGCCGAACCGCTACTTCAGCGCCCGGTTGATCGTCGACGCCAACGTCGCGTAGTGCTTTCCGTCGTTGCCGCTGACCGGCTTGCCGCTGCTGATGATCCCGACGGCCATATCGCGCGATGGGTCCGACCAGATCGCGATCTGGGTGAGGCCGGTGTTGCCGAAGGCGTGCTCGGCGTCGGTGCCGAAGGGGCCGAATCGTTTGGAGCCCAACATGAACCCGGTGCCCCAGCGGATCGGGGCGCCGCCGGTGGCGATGTCGGGGCGCAGCCGCCGGCGCTGCTCGACAGCTTTGGAAATCGTCCCCGGCGCGAGGACGCGGTGACCGTCGAGTGAGCCGCCGAGCCGGAGGAACTCCGCGAACTTGGACAGCTCGAAAGCGGTGGACACCAGATTCGACGACGGGATGACGTCGGTCAGGTACTCGGGGCGGTTGGAGATAGGGATGATTTCCTCCATCGACCCGCCGACGGCCTTGCGGAAGCCCGCGTCGAGCAGACCGGGGCTTGCCGAGCCGGTGGCATGGCTCGGTGCGACGAGGGGAACGTCGGATTCGGCGACGCCGAAGTTGTTCCACCGATAGCGGAACGGGGCGAGGAACTCGTCGGCGGCGATGTCGCGGATGCTGCGCCCGGTGGCCGCCGCGACGAGTTCGCGCACGATCGGACCCCAGGTCAGCCCGTGGTACATGTGCAGCGTGCCGGGCGGATAGACCGGGCGCAATTCTGCGAGCACCGACCGCGCGTACTCGCTGTCGCGCATGCGCCGCGGGTCTGGCGTCGGGCCGGTGAACAGCGGGACACCGGCGCGGTGGGTGAGCACATGGTCGATGGTGGTGCGGCTCTTGCCGTGCGCGCCGTAGGAGGGCAGATAGTCGGTGACGCGGTCGTCCAAGCTCCACACGCCCCGGTCGACGAGGTGCAGCACGATGGCCGCGGCCAGCCCCTTGCCCGCCGAATAGCAGCAATACGGGGTGTCGACCGTAACCGGGATCAACTCGGCATCGGGGGGATCGGTGGGCCCGGCTCCCCACGCGTGCCCGACAGCGCGGTTCAGCACGACGCGACCGTGGCGCCGGATGCAGACCTGCAGCGCGGGCTGCTGACCTGCGCGGTACCAGTCGAGCGCCGACGACCAGATCGCCTCGACGGCGATGCGGTCGCGGGCGGAGATCTCTTCGTCGCCGACGTCGGTGATGGCCGAAAGGTCGTCCATGTCGCCAACAGTAGTTGGTCGACGACCGGGATTCCGCGATGCAGCCCGGCCACTCCTGGCAGGATGGAATGAAATCTGAAACCTGTTCCAAACTGTGGAGGCGCAATGTTCGAGTGGTCCGACGAAGATCTCATGGTGCGCGACGCCTTGCGCGCGTTCATCGACAAAGAGATCCGACCGCACATCGACGAACTCGAGACCGGCCAACTCCCGCCCTACGACATCACCCGCAAGCTGCTCGCCACCTTCGGCGTGGACGCGATGAACCGGGATCAGCTCGAGAAGGAACTCGCGGCACAGGAGGCGGGCGAGGCGAAGCCCAAGAGTGGCGGCGGAGCACTGTCGTCGTCGATGGCGCTCATCCTCAACATGGAGCTCGCGGGCGTCTGTCTGGGCCTGGTCGGCTCGATGGGCGTCAGCATGGGGCTGACCGCATCGACGATCCGCTCTCGCGGCACGCTCGCCCAGAAGAAGCGGTGGCTGCCCGGCCTGGTCACGATGGAGACCGTCGGCGCCTGGGCGATCACCGAGCCCGACAGCGGGTCGGACGCCCTCGGCGGCATGAAGACGTCGGTCCGCCGCGACGGCGACGGCGGCTACATCCTCAAGGGCCAGAAGACCTTCATCACCAACGGGCCCTACGCCGACACCATCGTCGTGTTCGCCAAGCTGGACGAGGGCGACGGCACCCCGATGCGCGACCGCAAGGTCCTGACGTTCGTCCTGGACAAGGGCATGGAGGGCCTGACCCAGGGCAAGCCGTTCAAGAAGATGGGCATGATGAGCTCGCCGACCGGTGAGTTGTTCTTCGACGATGTGCGCCTATCGGCCGATCGGCTGCTGGGTGAGACCGAGGACACCGGCGCGGACAAGCGCGGCGGCTCCAGCGCGAAGGACGGCTTCACCGCCGAGCGCATCGGCATCGCCGCGCTGAGCCTGGGCATCATCAACGAGTGCCTACGCCTGTCGGTGGACTACGCGAAGAACCGCAAGCTGTGGGGCCAGGAGATCGCGCAGTTCCAGCTCATCCAGCTCAAGCTCGCCGAGATGGAGGTGGCCCGCCTCAACGTGCAGAACATGCTGTTCGTCGCGATGGAGGCGATGAAAGCCGGTAGGCCCCCGACGCTGGCACAGGCGTCGGCGATGAAGCTGTACTCCTCCCGCGCGGCCACCGACGTCGCGATGGAGGCGGTGCAGTTGTTCGGCGGCAACGGCTACATGGCCGAGTACCGCGTCGAACAGCTGGCGCGCGACGCGAAGTCGCTCATGATCTACGCCGGGTCCAACGAGATCCAGGTGACCCACGTCGCGAAGGGCCTGCTGCGCGACTGACCCGCCCGCAGACTGCGTGATGGCAGTGGCGGGCGGGTCAGTGGGTCAGCGCAGCCCTACGACGCGGAGCCGGTGAGCTCGGCGGCCAGGGTGTGGAAGGCCGGATCCGGGTTGCCGAAGCGGTGCAGCGTGATCGAAACTGCCTGCTCGGCCAGCCAGTAGCGCAGTTCCACGCGGCCCGAACCGGTCACCTCGTCGTCGAGCAGTGCGACGTCGGGCCGCGCGGCGACGGCGACGCGCACCTCGTCGTCGACGCTGCCGACCAAGCGGACCCGGTGCTGGCGAAGTGAGCCGATCGACGTCGCGAACGCCGCGTCGTCACCGCGATCGGTGACCGCGACGCCGAGGTGGCGCGTGGCAAGGTCGAGGACCTGCGCGACGGCTGAGGACGACGCGGGGGACACCGACACCTGGGGCGCAGTGCCGGCACGATGGGCGGCGACGAGGACGCGGGCGAGGTCGGCCGGCGCGGCATCGGCGCCAACCCGGACCAGCACGCTGGTCGGGCGGTACCGGAAGACGTTCGCCTCGCATTCCAGACCAGTCTCGTCACGGCCCGCGCCGAACTCGGCGCGCCACGCGGCGTCGTCGTCAGCGGCGGCCCGGCGCACCCAGGCGACGCTGTCTTCGTCGAGGACCGTGGCCGCGTCTGCGGTGAACGCCGCTGCAGCGGGGAGCTCACTGCCGGCAGTAGCGTCCACGACGTGCGGCGCATCCGACCAGCTGCCCAACAGCATCACGTAGTTGGGGCCGCCGGCCTTGGAGCCGAGGCCGACCGAGGAGCGCTTCCACCCGCCGAACGGCTGGCGGCGCACGATGGCACCGGTGATCCCGCGGTTGACGTAGAGGTTGCCCGCCTGCACGTGGTCCAGCCAGGTGTTGACCTCGGTGATGTCGCGCGAGTGCACTCCGGCGGTGAGGCCGAAGTCGGTGGCGTTCTGCAGGGCCAGCGCCTCGTCGATGTCGGTGGCGCGCATCAGACCGAGCACCGGCCCGAAGACCTCGGTGCGGTGGAAGAACGATCCGGGGGCCACGCCGTCCTTGATTCCTGGCGACCACAGGCGGCCGGTGTCGTCGAGCTGGCGCGGCTGCAGGAGCCAACTCTCGCCGGGCTCCAGGGTCGTGAGGGCGCGCAGGAGCTTCTCGCTCGGTGGCTCGGTCAGCGGCCCGACCGTGGCCTTCATGTTCGACGGCCAGTCGACGACCAGCGACGACGCGGCGTCGATCAACTGGCGGCGGAAGCGCGCCGAGTTGTAGACGGCACCCACCAGGATGCCCAGAGAGGCTGCGGAGCACTTCTGACCGGCATGCCCGAACGCGCTGTGCACGAGGTCGGCGATCGCCAGGTCGCGGTCGGCGGCGGGAGTGATGACCAGAGCGTTCTTGCCCGAGGTCTCCGCGTTGATGGCCAGTTCCGGACGCCACGACGCGAACAGCGCAGCGGTCTCTGAGGCGCCCGTCAGGATGACCCGGTCGACCTGCGGATGGCTGAGCAGCCGCTTGCCCGCGGGTCCCTCGTCGGGGAACATGCCGACGCACACCTCGCGGGGGACACCGGCCTCCCACAGGGCCTCGAGTACCGCCATTGCGCAGCGCGGCGTGGGGGCGGCCGGCTTGTGGATGACCGCGGCGCCGACCGCCAGGGCGGCGAATGTCCCGCCCGCGGGGATCGCGATGGGGAAGTTCCACGGCGGTGCGACGACGATCAGACGATCGGGCGAGAACCGGGCGCCGTCGACCTCGTCGAGCTCCATTGCGCGGCGCGCGTAGTAGCGGGCGAAATCGATGGCCTCGGAGATCTCCGGGTCGGACTGCTCGGGTGACTTCCCGGCCTCCGCGGCGGCAATCGCCATCAGCCGACCGCGACGGCTGGCCAACAGGTCGGCGGCGCGCTCGAGGATCGCCGCCCGCTCGGCCGCCGGGCGTGCCGCCCAATCAACGGCCGCGGCGCGCGCGGTCGCGATGACGTCGTCGACCTCGTCGTCGGCGATGACCGCCGGAACCGCCACGGTGTCCAACCACCCTGCAGTGGTGGCCATAGTGATGGCCTCGCGCGCCCAGGCCTGGTTGGCCGGCAGCGCGGCGTTGGTGTCGGGCTCGTTGTCGAACGGCGGCAGGACGGCGGGCAGCTCCGGCAGCGGAGCCTGCTCCTGTGCGGCACGATCCTGATGGTCGTTGGCGCCGGGGACCGGCGGGTTGGTGGCGAGGAGCTTGCCCAGTTCCTCGACGGCGCTGTGGAATCGCCCGGCCTCGCGGACGAACGCATCGCTACCCGGCGCGAGATCGAAGATGCCTGACATGAAGTTCTCCGACGCTGCGTTCTCCTCCAGGCGTCGTACGAGGTAGGAGATGGCGACGTCGAACTCGGTCGGCGCGACCGTCGGTACGTACAGCAGGAGGCGGCCGACGTCGCTGGACAGCGCCTGGGCCTGCTCGGTCGCCATGCCGTGCAGCATCTCGAATTCGATGTGATCGGTGACGCCGCGATGCTCGGAGAGCAGGTGGGCGAAGGCGATGTCGAAGAGGTTGTGTCCCGCAACGCCCAGGCGCAGCGCCGGGGCGCGGTCGGGGCCGTCGCCGACGAGTGCGGTCATCACCTCGGGGCGCATGGTCTCGAATAGCACGCGCTTGTAGTTGACGTCGGTGGCGAGCTTGGAGTCACACGTCACCAGCGGCCAGTCGGCCATCTCGGCGTGGACCTTCTCCATCGCGAGGTTGGCGCCCTTGACCAGGCGGACCTTGATCCCGGCGCCGCCGCGGCTGACGCGGTCGGCGGCGAACTCGGCGAGGCGATTCATTGCCCCGAGCGCGTCGGGCAGGTAGGCCTGCAGCACGATCCCGCCCTCGTAGTTGTGCAGTTCCGGGTGGCTGAGCAGCCGGGTGAACACCTCGACGGTGAGGTTGAGGTCGCGGTACTCCTCCATGTCGAGGTTGATGAACTTGGTGCCGGCGGGTGCGGCGGCCGCCTCCAGGTACATCGGCTCGAGGCGCTCCAGGACGTAATCGACCGTCTCGTCGTAGGCCCACATCGAGATCTGCGAGGCGACCGATGAGACCTTGATCGACACGTAGTCGACGTCGTCGCGGCGCAGCAGGGCGCGTGCCTGCTCCAGGTGACGATCGGCCTCGCCGTCGCCGAGGACGGCTTCGCCGAGCGGGTTGATGTTCAGTCGATGGCCGCCGCGGCGCAGCTTGGCGACGGTGCGCGTGAACTGGCGGTCGCGCGCGTCGACGATCATGTGGCCGACCATCGAACGCATCCGGGCGCGGGCGACGGGGATGACGACGCGGGGCGCGATGCGGCCCATCGCACCGCCGAGGCGCAGTTGGGCGCGGTCGAGCGCGTTGAGCGAGGTGGGCAGGTCGGCGGTGAGTTCGGCCAGCGCCGTCGCCGCTGCGCGGTCGTCTTCGATCCCGATCACACGGTCGACGAATCCGACGGTGAAGTCCAGGCCCTTCGGATCGGCGAGGATGGCGGCCAGCCGCTGCGCCGAGGGATGCGGCTTCTGCGCAAGCGTCGCCGTGGTCTGCAGCCAGCGGCTCACGAGCGCCTCTGCACTGCTGTCCAGGTCGGCCAGCTCGGCGGCGATCGAGGGGGAGTAGGACTCGGAGTTCGGGGTCAGCGGTGCCATGCTGCTAGTACACCGCTGGACAAGAGGTTTCGACATCGTCCATTTGTCTGAATTCAGACGTCATAGTTCGTCTGATTGTCCAATCAAGTGGCAGACTGGTGAGATGGCGGAAACGACTTGCGTGGCCTTTGGTGAGATCGTCGACGCACTCGACTCGGCGGTGATCGCCAGCGCCGTGCCCGAGCACTCCTCGATCGGCTCGGTCGCCATGGTCGGTCCGGAGGATGTCCAGGGCAGCACGGGATCGACCGACGGCGTCCCGTCGGCTGATCTGCTGCTGCTCGTCGGGGTCGACGATGAGCGCGTCGCTCACCACTGGGCGGACCCGACCGTGCCGCGGCCGGTGGGCCTCGTGACGAAGGACGACGCGGTGGCCCGAGTGGCGCAGTCGCTACAGATCGGCGTGGTGACCATTGCGCCGGCCGCGCGCTGGGACCGCGTGCTGGCACTGCTGGCCGATCGCTTGGATCGCGCGGCCGCCGATCACGGACTCGCAGTGGTCGACCCGACGTCGGCTGATCTGGACTTGTTCGGTCTGGTGGGGCTGGTGGCCGAGGGTACCGGCGGACTCGTCTCGATCGAGGATCCGACCAGCGCGCGGGTGCTGGCCTACTCGCCGTCGCACGGCGAAGCCGATGAACTCCGGACGCAGACGATCCTGGGTCGCAGTGGACCGTCGGAGTATTTGGCGTTGCTGCGCGAGTGGGGGGTGTTCGACGCGGTACGCCACGGCGGTGAGGTCATCGACGTGCCCGACCATCCCGAGTTGAACATGCGGCGCCGGTTGGTCGTCGGCGTGACTGCCGCATCGGGACGACCGCTCGGATCGATCTGGGTGCAGGAGGGGGCGCAGCCGCTGGCCGTCGGGTCGGCGCAGGTGCTGCTCGGCGCGAGTGCGGTCGCCGCACGCATCCTCACCCGCGAAATGCAGGCGCCGTCGACTGAGGCCCAGTTGGTGCAGCGGCTGTTCGGCGAGCACGGCGGCATCGATGCGGCGTCGGTGGGTGCCTATCTGCGACTGCCCGTCGATGGTCGTTACGCCGTCGTCGGTCTCGGCGTCGGAAGCGAAGCGAGCGGACCGAATGGTTTCGGCGCCGGAAGCGAAGCGAGCGGGCCAAGTCGTTTCGGCGCCGGGAACGATGACGCGATGGCACAGATCGGCGGCGCACTACGGCTGGAGGCGAGTGCTTTTGCCGCCTCGTCGCTCACTGCGGTGGTCGGTGACCGCGCCTACCTGCTGCTGCCGGACACCTCGGTGAACCGTTTGACGCGGTGGACGACGGCGCTGGTGAAACGCTTTGACGGGGCGTCGGCCCTGCGGGGCGCAGTGCTGCGGGGCGCGATCGTCTCCGATGTCGACGGTCTGGCCGGGGTGGCGGCGGCCCGCGCCGAGTGCGACCGTGTGCTGCTCGCCGCCGGTGGTCAGCGCGTCACGACGCTGGCCCAGGCGCGCACGGCGGTCCTGCTGGGCGAGATCATCGGCGCGCTCCAAGGGCGCCCCGACCTCGTCGATCCACGCTTGGAGCGGTTGCGCGCCTACGACGAGGAGCACGCCGGCTCGCTGGTCGCGAGCCTGCGTGCCTACCTCGCCGCACTGGGCAACGTCCGCGACGCGGCACGCGCCCTTGACATCCACACCAATACGTTGCGCTACCGGCTGGAGCGGGCCCAGCAAATCACCGGGTTGCGCCTCGACGACCCGCAGGACCGCCTGTTGACGGCCCTGCAGCTCGCGATCACTCAGGCCGGGGCCAACGCCGGCGCTTTGTCGTAGCGCAGGAAGCCGTCGTCGACGGCGCCCTTGCGCAGGTTCTTGATGTCGTTGGAGACCGACATCGTGGTCTTCCACGGGTCCTGCGTGCCCTGCTTGGGGAGGGTGTCGATCGAGCGCTTGACGTAGCCGGCCTCGAAGTCGAGGAGCGGGCGGGTCTCCATGTTCTTCGGTGCGACCGGTCGGACCGAGGAGTACCCCGCCTTGTCCATGTGGCTTAGCACCCGGCAGAACCACTCGCACAACAGGCCGATCTTCAGTGTCCACGAGGAGTTCGTGTATCCGATGGCCATGATGAAGTTCGGCAGCCCCGAGAGCATGGCGCCGCGGTAGGCGACCGTCGACGGGAAGTCGAGCGGTTCGCCGTTCACCGAGACCGCCATCCCGCCGAAGAGCTGCAGGTTCAGTCCGGTCGCGGTGATGATGATGTCGGCGTCGAGGTGGGTCCCGTCGTCGAGCTGGATACCGGTGGCGTCGAAGGTCTTGATGTTCGCGGTGACCACGGAGGCGTCGCCGTTGCGGATCTCCTTGTACATGTCGCCGTTGGGCACGGCGCACAGCCGCTGGTCCCACGGGTCGTACGGCGGGTTGAAGTGCTTGTCGACGTCGAAGCCCTCCGGCAGCTGCTTCTCGTTGACCTTGCGGATCAGCTTGCGCGCGGCGCCCGGGAAGCGCTGGCAGAACTGGTAGATCGCCTTCTGCTGCAGGATGCTGCGCTGCCGGTTGACCTTGAAGCCGCGCTCCTCGCCGAGTAGCTTGCGTGTCTTCTTGGCGATCGGATCCTCGCGCGGCACGGGCATGATGTAGGACGGGGTCCGCTGCAGCATGGTGATGTGCGCAGTGTCGGGGGCCATGGCCGGCATCAGGGTGACCGCCGTCGCGCCGCTGCCGATGATGACGACCTGCTTGCCCTTGTAATCGAGGTCTTCGGGCCAGTGCTGCGGGTGCACGATCTGGCCTTGGAAGTCGTCCTGGCCGGGGAACTGCGGGGTGTAGCCCTCGTCGTAGTTGTAGTAGCCGGTGCCGGAGAAGATCCAGTGAGCGGTGATGGTGTCGGGCTTCTTGCGATCCGTCTTGTCGGTGCGCGCGACGGTCAGGTGCCACAGCTGGTCGGCGTCGGACCAGTCGACGGCGGTGACGCGGCGGTGGAAGACGATGGTGTCCTCCAGGTTGTCGTCGGCGACGGCCTCGCGCAGGTAGTCGAGAATCCGGGGCGCGTCGGCGATCGACTGGTCGTCGGTCCACGGCTTGAACTCGTAGCCGAAGGTGAACAGGTCGCTGTCAGAGCGGATGCCGGGGTAGCGGAACAGGTCCCAGGTGCCGCCGATCGCGTCGCGCGATTCCAGGATGGCGAAGCTCTTCTCAGGATGATTTGTGCGCAGGTAGTGGGCTGCACCGATTCCGGAGATGCCGGCGCCGATGATGACGACGTCGTAGTCGGCGGTCGTGGCGATCGGCTGGGAGGCGGGCTGGGCGGTGGTCATATTTCGCTCCTGACGGCGGTGGTTCTCGTATTCAATACTCCTGGGAGCGGGCATCGGAGGGCAAGGGTGATATGCACCCGAAGGTGCAAGGTCCCGGTGCACAATGAACACCATGGAAGAGCAGTGGGTGACGCCGTCGGCCCCCGCGTCCGCACTGATCGTCGCGGCCGTGGAGAGGGTGATCGACGCACCGCAGGAGTGGATCGACGAGTTCAACGCCGCTGCGTTGCGCGGGGTGCGGCTTGACGAGATCGCTGGGGAGCAGATCCTCGTCGACGCGGTTCGGCAGACAAACGAGGGCAACCTGGCCCAGTGGGCGCAGCACAACCTCGTGGACCCGGGTGCGCGGGTGCCCGTCCGCGACGTGGAGATCGGCGCCGACATGGTGCGCGAGCTGGTCCGCCGCGGGATCGACTCGGGGATCCTCGACGCCTTCCGAACGGCGCAGTCGGTGGCGTGGAGGTTGTGGATGGAGATCTGCTTCGCGCTTACCGACGACGTGGAGCTCCTGCACGAGGTCTTGTCGGTCTCGTCCAGATCGATTGGGGTGTTCATCGACGACACCGTCGCGGCGCTGGCCGATCAGATCGCGGTGGCCAAGGCCCAACTCGCGGGGGACACCCATGCCGAGCGCCGCGCCGCGGTGGCCCTGATCCTCGAGGGCGCACCGATCGACGATGTGCGTGCCGAGGCCCAGTTGCACTATCGCGTCGCGGGACCGCAGACCGCCGTCGTGCTGCGTGGTACCGGCATGTCGATGAGTCGGCTGGAGGCCACGTGTGACGCCATCATGTCGGCCAACAGGTTGAGTCGGCGCCTGACGGTGTTGGCCGGCGTCGACCGGATGTGGGTGTGGTTTCCGACGGCGCAACTCACCGTCGAGGAGGCGTGCGTCTCCGACGGGGTGAGCGTCGCCGTCGGGCTGCCGGGGAGCGGTCGAGACGGTTTCCGGCGCAGTCATTTCCAGGCGCTGGGCGCCGACCAGACGCTGCTGGCGTTGGGGTCGGCGCGCTCGGTCGTCCGGTACGACGAACTCGCGCTGATCGGCGCGATGAACGACGACCGGAGCGTCGTCGACGACTTCGTGCAGCAAACGCTGGGGGAGTTGGCGCTCGCCGATCCCGAATTGCGCGAATGCATGCGGGTCTGGTTCGCGCAGCAGTGCAACTCGACGACGGCGGCGGCGAAGCTGTTCACCCACCGCAACACGGTGGTCCGGCGCTTGGCGAGGGCGCAGGAACTGCTGCCCGTCGAATTGTCGCGCAACGCGATCGCCGTCGCCGCCGCGCTGGAGTACCAGCACTGGCAGGGGTAGCCGGCCGCCGACCGTGTACCGATTCCCACCGAACGTGCGGTGCCGAACGGCTACTCCGTGCGGTGCCGAGGATCGAAGTTGTGCACCTGATCGGTGACCGCGGGTGGGGCGAAGTCGGTGTCGGAGAAGGTGTACCTGTACCACGGCGCGTCATCACAGCGGCCCAGCTGGTGGCGCAGGTTGCTGAACGCGCGGTAGAGGGTCTTGTACGGCTGGCCGTTGAAGTGCTCGAGGATCTCCTTCCAGGCCCGCGGTTGTGCCCGGATGAAATCGCCCATGGCTGCGGTCAATTCGTCCTCGCTGAGCTCGGTGACGCCGGGCGGCGGCGCGGGGAGTGCGAAGACCGAACTGCGGTCGAAGTGCGAGCGCACGTAGTTCGGGCTGATCGGAATGGTGCAGTCGAGCCCGATCTTCGAGGACGTCCCGGGGGCGTCGAGTTCGCTGATCATCGGGTCCACGGTCATCGTGTTGCAGTTGGGGATCTGCACGGTGTCGACGTGGGGCATATAGCGGAAGGCCATCGCGAACTGGACGGCGTTGTCGTCCCAGACGTCGACGTCGGTGTCGACCACGACCGCGATCTTCGGCAACCCCTGCTTCGAGCACGTCAGCATCACGCCGAGTGCTTGCTTCGCGTCTCCGGCGCCGAGCGGATTGATCGCCGCATACGCAATGTTCGACAGCCCGCCCAGGGGCGCCCGGACCGCGCGGACGTCGATGCCCGCGTTTTTCAGCCCGGCGAACAGGTCTGCCTCGATCATCGGCAGCTGCAGCATGTTGTCGGTGTACCAGGGGTGTGCGCCGCCGATCGTCGCGTGCTGGAAGATCGCGTTGCGGCGGAACGTCATCGCCTTCACAACAGCGCGGAAGTTGTGCTTGATGCCGCCGCCGTACATGCCGGTGAACTCGCCGTACGGGCCCTCGTCATGGGTGAGGCCTTCGGTGGCCATCAACTCGCACTCGATCACGATCTCGGCGTTGGCCGGAACCAGCAGGTCGATGGTCTCGCAGCGCACGAGCTTGGCCGGATGACCATAGAAGCTGCCGAGGACCTCGAAGTCGTCCACCGTCGACGGCACGCCGCTGACGGCGGCGACCTTGTCGACGAGCGGTCCGCCCAGAACGATCGCCAGGTCGAGGTTCTCGCCCTTGGCCATGGCGGCCTTGGCGTTGATGCGCGCCCGGTGTGACGAGCACGTCATGTCGAACATCTTCTCGTTCTTGGTCCGGAACATGCTGCGATAGATGCCCCAGTCGTGGACCCCGGTGTCCGGGTGCTTCGTCACGACCAGGTTGTCGTTGGTGTAGGCATGGCCGTCGCGGTCGTGGTGCAGGAACAGCGGCAGGCGGGTGAGGTCCACATCATCACCGGTGAGGATGACTTCTTTGCAGGGTGAGGTGTCGACGATCTCCGGCTTGATCCGTCCCTTCGCCAATTCGGCCATGCGGTTGCCGGTCTCGCGCTTGTCGCAGCCCAGCGCCCACGCCGTCTGGTCCTGATTGGAGTAGGCATTCGCGAGGAATTGGAATTCGCAGTCGGTGACCTTCTCGACCAGCACCGCCATCGTCGGATACTCCTCCATGACCGACGGCAGTTCGTCGACGCGCTTCTCGTCCTTGATGCGGACCAGCAGGCCCGCGGCCTCCATCGCGTTGACGAACTCGGGCAGGCTTTGCTGAGGCATGGCTTCTCCTTCAGGGGAATGCCGGCGCGGGCGCCCCGGTCTCGACGGCCTGTTTGAGGTGGTGGAGCAGCACGCCCCAGATCGTGTTGCACTTGCGGAAATTGCCGTCGGTGTCAGCCCAGCCCGTGTGACCGAGCAGCAGGTGGGTCTTGCCGTCGGACGCCGTTGCGATGGTGAACACCGCCTCGGTGCCGGCCGAGTCGCCGGGGCCTGCGGTGCAGGTCCACGCGATGCGGCTCGGTCCGGCTTCGTCTATCCGCCAGGCGAATTCCGGGCGGCCGTCGAAGATGAAGCGCCAGGTGGACCCGACGGCACCATCACCCTCGACGTGTGGGGTCTGCCACCCGGCGATGCCGGCGTTCGTGGTGAGCGCAGCGCGGACCGCTTCGGTGCTCGCGTTGATCTTGATCTCGTGGTCGATGCTCGGCATGGCTGGTTCCTATCCGTTGGAGTTGATTTCGGGCAGGTCGAAGTCGCGCCAACCGGGCACGTCGGCGACTTCGAGGAATTCGCCGCCGTGCTCGGCGACCGATGCGCCGCAGGCTTCCCCCGCCACCTTGACGATCAGGCCGAACGGGTACGTGGCGTCGATGCCGAGCGCGGAACCGCGGCGCTGGTCGAGTGGTATGTCGTCGGAGACCGACGGGTCGAGCGGTCCGGCGGGCAACTGGTCGACGACGATGACGTCGCGCGCGGGCTGGGTCCGGAATGCGATCGCCCATTCGACCTGATCGGGATCGTTGACGTCGATGTCCGGGTCGACGACGACGACGTGCTTGGGGCGCAAGTTGGTCCCCATCGCTGCGAGAATGGCTTGGCGCGCCTCACCCCCGTAGCGCTCCTTCATGGCGATGACCATGTAGAACGAGACACCGCCCGACGCCGGGATCGCGACCTTGCGGATCGTCGGGAACTGCTCGCGCATGAGTTTGAAGAACGAGGCCTCGAACGGCAGCTGTTTGAGGACATGGTTCTCTTGCGGCGGTACACCGGTGAGCAGGCATTGGAAGATCGGGTCGTTGCGGTGGGTGATCGCGGTGACCCGCGCGATCGGCTTCATCGATCCGGGTGTGTAGTAGCCGGTGTATTCCCCGAGGGGGCCTTCGAACACGGTGGTCTGGAAATCCACTTCGAATTCGATGACGAACTCGGCGTGCGCGGGGACCGCGATGTCGTTCGTCTTGCCTTTGACGAGCTCGACGGGCGCGCCGCGCAGCCCGCCGGCGACGGTGAAGTCGTCGGTGTCGTCGCTGACCTGGATGGGGCACGTGTAGGCGATCATCGGATCGACACCGATGACCAGGGACGCCCGGAATGTGGTCTGCCCGAGCTGCTGCGCTTTGGCAAGGTTCTTGCCGAACCGGTGGTTGGGTTGGGCGAGGAACGACAGCGTGTTCTTGTCGATGAGTTCGAACCGGTAGTGGCCCATGTCGGGCACACCGGTCTCAGGATCGTGGCTGACGACGATCCCCGGCGTGATGTAGGGGCCGCCGTCGTCGGGGCTGTACTTGGGTATGGGGAGCTGGTGCAGGTCGATATCGTCGCCCGTCAGCACGTTCTCGTGGACGGGACCCGTATCGAGGGTGACCGGCGGGACGGGGCTGGCGAGGCCGGTGAGGATCTTGTCGAATACTTCGTCCTCGGTCGATTCGAAGGCGATAAGCGCCTTGGCGCGGGAGTTGTAGACGCCGCCCACCAGTGGGAACGGGGTGCCGTTGTCGCGGAACATCAGCGCGGGTCCGCCAGTCGCACCGCTCTTGCGGAGCGCTTTGGCGACATCGAGGTCAAGGGCGATGTGCCGGTTCACGTCGACAAGCTCACCTTGTGCGCGCAGCGCGGCCAGGAATTCGCGAAAGTCTTGGTATGCCATGTAATCGCTTTCCGGGCGGTGGGGAGGACGAGCACGACGACAGTGATCGTACGCAGCAGTCGGCCCCAGCGGGGTGATCCGCGGTCAGTGCGTGGATACCGATGGAATGTCGAGGGCGGGCATGGCATCCTCGGCGTGGTGAGTGCGAAGGGCTTACCGGGGTTCGCCGTCGCCGTATACCGGCGCGACGGTGTGTCCGCGGCCTGCTTGCATCTGCAGGAGCGCTTCGACGCCGACGTGAACCTCGTGCTGTGCGCCGCCTTTACCGGTGCGGTTCGCCGTCACGATCCGACCGAGTCGGAAGTCGTCGCCATGCGGGAGGCGGTCGCGCCGTGGCACACCGAGATCGTCGTACCGCTGCGGGCGGTGCGGCGGCGCCTGCGGACCGGCCCGCCACCGGCACCCGACGACGCGACGACGGAGCTACGCGCCAGGATTCAGCGCGATGAGATTGAGGCCGAACTCATCGAACTCGGCGTCCTGGACGGCCTCGTCGCGACGTTCTCGGAGGGAGAAGCGGCCGGCGACGACGAGTCCATCTGCCGCGCGATCGGGCGCGTGCTCCCCCCTCTGGCCGCAGCCGACGGCGATGCGGTCGCGGTCATCGCGGCCGCGGCGAGAGCGGAACGAGGCCACGCATGAGACGAATGATCGTCGCGATCACCGGAGCATCCGGCGCGATCTACGGCATCAAGGCGCTACAGATGTTGGCAGATATCGACGACGTTGAGACGCATCTCATTCTCACCGACTCGGGGAAGCGGACGCTGGCCGCCGAAACCGACTACTCGGCGGCCCAAGTCCGTGCCCTCGCCGATTATGCGCACAACCCCAAGGACATCGGGGCGTCGCTGTCGTCGGGATCCCATGTCACCGCGGGCATGCTCGTCGCACCCTGCTCGATAAAGACGCTCAGCGGTATTGCCAACTCCTACAACGAGGGCCTGGTCGTCCGGGCCGCCGACGTCTGCCTCAAGGAGCGGCGCCGGGTCGTCCTGCTGCTCCGCGAAACCCCCTTGCATGCGGGACATATCGACCTGATGGCACGCGCCGACCGCAGTGGCGCGATCGTCATGCCGCCGGTCCCGGCGTTCTACCACCGTCCGACGAGCATCGACGACGTGGTGACCCAGACGGTTGCCCGTGCCCTGGATCTGTTCGACTTGTCGCACGAGTTGACCTACCGCTGGAACGGCACGACGACGGCGCGGGACGAGTAGCCGAGCGAGCCCAGCTCCGGGCTCGGTCGGCGGGGATTTGGGCTCGGTCGGCGGGTTTTTGGGCTCAGTGGGCGGTGGGGGACCGGTAGGGCGCCGACTCGGCGACGTTGTCGTCGACGACGATGGGCCGGCCCAGCTGGGGGAAGGCGCGCTGCGGGCAGGCGGGCCGGTCGCACACCTTGCATCCCGACCCGATCGGCACCATGCGTCGCGGATCGTGCAGGTCGACGCCGGTGGAGTACACCAGCCGATCGGCGTGGGACAGATCGCAGCCGAGGCCGATGGCGAAAGCGCTGCGCGTCCCCAGGTAGCCCTGCATCGGTTCGTCGGTGGTGCGGGCCAGCCAGAAGTAGGACCGTCCGTCGGGCATCGACGACACCTGCGTCACGATGCGGCCCGGAGTCGTAAACGCGTCGTGCACCACCCATAGCGGGCAGCTGCCGCCGACCCTGGAGAAGTGGAAGGCCGTGGCGGACTGACGCTTGGAGATGTTCCCCGCGCGGTCGGTGCGCACGAAGATGAACGGCACGCCGCGCTGTCCAGGGCGCTGCAGAGTCGATAGGCGGTGGCACACCGTTTCGAAGCCGACCTCGAACCGTAAGCCGAGCAGCTCGACGTCGTACTTCAGCGCTTCCGACGCGGCGTGGAACTTGGTGTAGGGCAGGACGAGGGCGCCGGCGAAGTAGTTCGCCAGGCCCACCCGGGCCACGGGCAGCGCATCCGGACTCAGTCCGTCCGCGCCGAGGGCGATCGCATCGATTGCCTCGCCCTGGGTGAGAAAAGCCAGTTGTGTGGCCAATTGGAACGCGCGCTGACCGGGGCGGAGGTGCCGCGCGAGTGTGATGACCCGGGACGTCGGGTCGTAGGAGCGTTTGCGCGACGCCGACGACGATGACGCTGGGTCGGCCAGCACGACGCGGATGTCGTGGTCGCGTTCGAGGACGGTGGTGAGTTGTTCGTCGAGCCCGCCGACGCGCAGGCCGAGACGGGTGAACATCTCCTCGGCGGCCATGTCGAGGCGGTGGACGTAGTTCTTGCGGTCGTAGAAGAAGTCGCGGACCTCCTCGAACGGCGTCGACGCGCGGGGTGTCGAGTCCTCGTCGCGATTCACCGTCGCGCGGTAGGTGTCCAATTCGCCGGTCGCCGCGACGAGTCGCCGGTGCATCGAGACCATGGCCTTGCCGACGCGAGGCATCCGCGCCACCAGTTCTTCGATCTCGGCCTGCGTGATGCCGTCGAATTCGGTGTGTCCGGCGGCCTCCGACAGGTCCCCGACGAGTCTGGCGTCGGTGTCGTTGGCGAAGTAGTCCGGCGCTAGGTCGAACTCGCGGCGCAGCGCCATCAGCACCGGGATGGTCAGCGGCCGGTGGTCGTTCTCCAGTTGGTTGACGTAGCTCGTCGACAGGTCGAGCCGCCGGGCCAGCGCGGCCTGGGAGATCTTCTGCTCCTCGCGCAGGCGGCGCAGGCGGGCCCCGGAATGGCTTTTCCCCGCTTGACCAGACACGACGTCACCTCACTTACACAGAGTTCGCAAATGATGCTACATCAGTACACATAAATACGCATGACTAGGCACTTTACATCTCAATTGGGGCGTGCGTATGGTGCGAAATATGATCAACCACAAGGTTCGTACCCACCGCAGCGCCGAGGATTTCCCGATCGAGGAGCACCTCGCCCACAAGATCGCCCAGATCGCCGTCGACCCCGTCGAGGTCCCCGAGCAGACCGCGGAGATGATCATCAACCGAGTCATCGACAACGCCGCCGTCAGCGCGGCATCGGTCACCCGGCGCCCGGTCACGACAGCCCGCGCGCAAGCTTTGCGCCACCCCGTTGCACCGCCGGCCGACGGCGTGGGCGCCGGGTCGCAGGTCTTCGGTGTCAACGGCGCGTACTCGCCGGAATGGGCGGCATGGGCCAATGGTGTGGCCGTGCGCGAGCTCGACTTCCACGACACGTTCCTTGCTGCCGAATACTCCCACCCGGGCGACAACATCCCGCCGTTGGTCGCCGTGTCCCAGCACAAGGGTGTTTCCGGCCGTGACCTGATCCGCGGCCTGGCCACCGCCTACGAGGTCCAGATCGACCTGGTCCGCGGCATCTCGCTGCACAAGCACAAGATCGACCACGTCGCCCACCTCGGACCGTCGGCCGCCGCGGGCATCGGAACGATGCTCGGCCTCGACGTCGACACCATCTACCAGGCCGTCGGACAGGCGTTGCACTTGACGACGGCCACCCGCCAGTCGCGCAAGGGCCAGATCTCCAGCTGGAAGGCCTACGCGCCGGCGCTGGCCGGCAAGGTCGCCATCGAGGCGGTCGACCGGGCCATGCGCGGCGAGGGCGCACCGTCGCCGATCTGGGAGGGCGAGGACGGCGTCATCGCTTGGCTGCTCGACGGTCCCGATGCCGAATACACCGTCGGGCTGCCTGCGCCCGGTGAGGCCAAGCGGGCCATCCTCGACAGCTACACCAAGGAGCATTCTGCGGAGTACCAGAGCCAGGCACCGATCGACCTCGCCCGCCGGATGCGCGAGCGCGTCGGCAGCACCGACGACGTCGAGTCGATCGTCTTGCACACCTCCAACCACACCCACGTCGTTATCGGCACCGGGTCTGGCGACCCGCAGAAGTTCGACCCGACGGCCAGCCGCGAGACCCTGGACCACTCGGTGATGTACATCTTCGCCGTCGCCCTGCAGGACGGGACGTGGGACCACGTGAGGTCCTATGCACCCGAGCGCGCGCGCCGCCCCGACACCGTCGAACTCTGGCGCAAGATCTCCACGGTGGAGGATCCGGAGTGGACGCGCCGCTACCACAGCGAGGACCCCGACGAGAAGGCCTTCGGTGCCCGCGCGGTCATCACTATGAAGGACGGCACGGTCATCACCGACGAGCTCGCCGTCGCCGACGCCCACCCGCTCGGTGCTCGCCCATTCGCCCGCAAGCAGTACGAGGAGAAGTTCACCACTCTCGCCGACGGGGTCGTCGACCCCGCGGAGCAGCAGCGGTTCCTCGACGCCGCCTCGAGTCTGGCCGATATCGCCGCCGGTGGGTGCAGCGCACTCAACGTCGTCGTCGAGCGGTCGGTGCTGGCCACCGCACCCCAGATCGGCGAGGGGATCTTCTGATGGACCTCTTCTCCTCCGCCGTCACCGACACCGACAAGCGCAAGGCGCTGCGCGCCGGGTTGGACTCCGGTGTCCTGCAGCGCTGGCCGGGTTCCTTCTCCCCACTGTGCTCCAAGCTCATCGAGGACATCGGTTTCGAGGGCGTCTACGTCTCGGGTGCCGTGCTCTCGGCCGACCTGGGCCTGCCCGACATCGGGCTGACCACGTTGACCGAGGTCGCCGCACGCGGCGGCCAGATCGCCCGGGCGACCAACCTCCCGTCGCTCATCGACGCCGACACGGGTTTCGGCGAGCCGATGAGCGCCGCGCGCACCGTCGCGGCGCTCGAGGACGCGGGTCTGTCCGGCTGTCACCTGGAGGACCAGGTCAACCCGAAGCGGTGCGGCCACCTCGACGGTAAGGCCGTGGTCGAGACTGTCGAAATGGTCAAGCGCCTCCGGGCGGCGGTCAGCGGCCGCCGCGACGAGAACTTCGTCATCTGCGCCCGCACCGACGCGCGTGCGATTGAGGGCCTCGACGCCGCGATCGACCGGGCGAAGGCCTACGTCGACGCCGGTGCCGACCTGATCTTCACCGAGGCACTCGCCGACGCCGACGAGTTCGAGAAGTTCCGTGCTGCCGTCGACATCCCGCTGCTGGCCAACATGACCGAGTTCGGCAAATCCGAGCTGCTCACCGCCGCGCAGTTGAGGGACCTCGGTTACAACGCCGTCATCTATCCGGTGACCACGCTGCGCATCGCCATGGGTGCGGTGGAAGCCGGGCTACGCGAGATCTCCGCCGAGGGCACCCAGACCGGCCTCCTCGACGGTATGCAGCACCGTTCGCGACTCTACGAGCTGCTGCGCTACGCCGAGTACAACGACTTCGACACGGCCACTTTCAACTTCACGATTCCAGGAGCGTGAGTCATGACCACTGCGCAAGCACCGCAGATCCGCAAGGGACTGACCGGCGTCATCGTCGACACGACCGCGATCTCCAAGGTCGTCCCGGAGACCAACTCGCTGACCTACCGCGGCTACGCGGTCCAGGACCTCGCCGCGCACTGCAGCTTCGAAGAAGTGGCATACCTGCTCTGGCACGGTGAATTGCCCACGCCGGTGCAACTCCAGCAGTTCACGCAGCGGGAGCGGGCCAACCGCCGACTCGACCGGTCGGCGTCGGCGGTTCTGACTCGTATCCCCGACAACTGCCACCCCATGGACACCTGCCGGACGATGATCAGCTTTCTCGGCACCCAGGATCCCGACGAGGACCTGGCGACACCGGCGTCCAATCTGGAGAAGGCACAGCGGATGTTCGCGGTGCTGCCGACCATCGTCGCCCGCGACATGCGCCGGCGCCGCGGACTGGAGCCGATCGCCCCTCATCACGGGTATGGCTACGCCGAGAACTTCCTCTACATGTGCTTCGGCGAGGTGCCCGACCCGGTGATCGTCGAGGCTTTCGAGCAGTCGTTGATCCTGTACGCCGAGCACAGCTTCAACGCTTCGACCTTTGCCGCGCGTGTGGTCACCTCGACGACCTCGGACATCTACAGCGCGGTCACCGCTGCGATTGGTGCCTTGAAGGGGTCGCTGCACGGCGGTGCGAACGAGGCCGTGATGCACGACATGATCGACATCGACCGCCCGGCGCGGGTCACCGAATGGCTCGACGGCAAGCGGGAGCGCAAGGAGAAGATCATGGGCTTCGGCCACCGGGTCTACAAGAACGGTGATTCGCGGGTGCCGACGATGTATGACGCGTTGGTCCGTGTCTCCGAGCACCTCGGCGAGCACAAATGGCTCGACATCTACACCGAACTCGCCGGGCTGATGGACGAACGCACCGGCATCAAGCCGAACCTCGACTTCCCGACCGGCCCGGCGTACCACCTGATGGGCTTCGACATCGGGTCGTTCACGCCGATCTTCGTGATGGCGCGGACCACCGGTTGGACGGCGCATATCATCGAGCAGACCGCAGACAACGCGTTGATCCGTCCGCTGAGTGCTTACGACGGCCAGCCCCAACGCGCCGTCGGCGCCGGGAGCGCAGCGAGCGGGCCAGAATAAGACAGTCCGCAATTAGCGCAATGAGGGAGTCAGCCCACGTGCACAAAGTCCTGATCGCCAACCGTTCCGAGATCGCCGTGCGCGCCATCCGTGCCTGTCGGGAACTGGGGTTGCAGACCGTCTCGGTCTACCCCTACGAAGACCGCAACTCGCTGCACCGCAACGCCGCTGACGAGTCCTACCAGATCGGGGAGCCCGGACATCCGGTCCGCGCCTACCTCGACGTCGACGGAATCATCGACGTCGCCCGCGAATGCGGCGCCGACGCGGTGTACCCCGGCTACGGGTTCCTCGCGGAGAACGCCGGTCTGGCGCGGGCGTGCGAGCGGGCCGGCCTGACCTTCGTCGGCCCGCCCGCCGAGGTGCTGGATTGGACGGGCAACAAGGCGACCGCCATCGCCACCGCACGTAAGGCCGGGGTCCCGGTTCTGGACTCCACCGACCCGAGTTCGGACCTCGACGCGCTTGCCGAGGAGGGCGGGCAGATGCGGTTCCCGCTGTTCGTCAAGGCGGTCGCCGGCGGCGGCGGGCGCGGCATGCGCCTCGTCGACGATCCGGCGCACCTGCGCGATGCGCTGGCCGCGGCGTCGCGGGAGGCGGCGTCGGCATTCGGCGACGGTACGGTGTTCATCGAGCAGGCGGTGACTTCGCCGCGCCACATCGAGGTGCAGGTGCTCGGTGACAGCGCCGGTAACGTCGTGCACCTCTACGAGCGCGACTGCAGTGTGCAGCGGCGCCACCAGAAGGTCGTTGAGCAGGCACCAGCGCCCGATCTCGACCCGGCGGTACGCGATGCGATGTGCGCCGACGCGGTCGCGTTCGCGCGCGCGATCGGCTACCAGGGAGCCGGCACGGTCGAGTTCCTCCTCGCGCCCGACGGCCACTACGTGTTCATCGAGATGAACCCGCGGATCCAGGTGGAGCACACGGTCACCGAGGAGGTCACCGACATCGACCTGGTGGCCGCACAGCTCCAGGTTGCCGCCGGTGCGACGCTGCCCGAACTGGGCATCACCCAGGACCAGATCGAGCTGCACGGGTTCGCCGTCCAGTGCCGCGTCACCACCGAAGACCCGGCAAACGAGTTCCGTCCCGATACCGGCACCATCACCACCTACCGGTCGCCCGGCGGCGCGGGTGTGCGCATCGACGGCGGGACCTACCTGGGGGCGGAGATCACCGGGTATTTCGACTCGATGCTCGTCAAGGTCACGTGCCGCGGCAAGACCCGCGGCGCGGCACTGACTCGGGCCCGGCGGGCACTGCGCGAGTTCCGCATCGGGGGAGTGTCCACCAACATCGAGTTTCTCCTCTCATTGCTGTCCGACGAGGAGTTCGCGGCCGGAGCGGTGACGACCGGTTTCATCGCCGAGCACCCGGAACTGCTTGTCAACCGCCTCTCCGACGCCCGATGGGCGCGCCTGCTGGAGTTTCTCGCCGATGTCACGATCAACCGGGAGTACGAACGCCCGGCGACGGTCATCCGGCCGCGGGAGAAGCTGGTGGGGCTCGAATTGTCTGCTCCGGAGACGGGCAGTCGTGACCGGCTGCGCGACCTGGGCCCCACCGGATTCGCCAGCGTGCTGCGCAACCAGGATGCGGTGGCGGTCACGGACACGACGTTCCGCGATGCCCACCAGTCGCTGTTGGCAACGAGGCTTCGCAGCAGTGGGCTGGTCCGCGTAGCGCCGTACATCGCCTCACTCACGCCGGAACTGTTCTCGGTCGAGTGCTGGGGCGGCGCGACCTACGACACCGCCCTGCGGTTCTGCAAAGAGGACCCCTGGGATCGGCTCGAGCAGCTGCGCGCAGCCATGCCCACCATCTGCCTGCAGATGCTGCTGCGCGGCGCGAACACGGTCGGCTACACGCCGTACCCGACCATCGTCACCACCTCGTTCGTGGAAGAGGCGGCTCAGACCGGAATCGACATCTTCCGCATCTTCGACGCCCTCAACAGCGTCGATGCCATGCGTCCGGCGATCGACGCGGTGCGGGAGGAGGGGACGACCGTCGCCGAGGTCGCCCTCTGCTACACCGGTGACCTAGCCAACCCGGGCGAGGACCTGTACACCCTCGACTACTACCTGCGGCTGGCCGAGCAGATCGTCGACGCCGGTGCGCACATCTTGGCGATCAAGGACATGGCCGGGTTGCTGCGCCCGCCGGCCGCGGCGACGCTGGTCACCGCGCTCCGCAAGAACTTCGACCTGCCGGTCCACGTGCACACCCACGACACCGCGGGCGGGCAGCTAGCCACCTACCTGGCCGCGGTCCAAGCCGGGGCGGACGCTATTGACGGTGCGAGTGCCCCGCTGTCCGGGTCGACGAGTCAGCCGTCGCTGTCGGCGATCGTCGCCGCCTTCGACGGGACTGATCGCGCCACCGGGCTCGACCTCGACGGCGTGCTCGCGCTCGAGCCGTACTGGGAGGCGCTGCGTAAGGTGTACGCACCGTTCGACGTCGGGCAGCACCCGCCGACCGGCCGTGTCTACCAACATGAGATTCCCGGCGGGCAGCTCTCCAACCTCTACCAACAGGCTGCGGCGCTCGGCTTGGCCGACCGGTTCGAGCTGATCGAGGACGCTTACGCGGGCGCGGACCGCATGCTCGGGCGGCTGGTCAAGGTGACCCCCTCGTCGAAGGTCGTCGGCGACCTGGCGTTGACCCTCGTCGCCAAGGGCGTCACCGCCGACGAGTTCGCCTCCCGTCCCGAGGCATACGACATCCCCGAGTCGGTGATCGGCTTCTTCCGCGGCGAATTGGGTGAGCCGGCCGGTGGCTGGGTCGAGCCGTTGCGCAGCCGCGTGCTCGCCGGCCGCGGGGAGGCGCCGCCGGAAGAACCGGTGAGCGACGACGACAAGGCTGCCCTGGGCCAATCGGGGCACGTCCGGCGGGAGGCGCTGAACCGCCTGCTGTTCCCGGGTCCCACCGCGGGTCTGGCGGCCCATCGGGAGAAGTACGGCGACACTTCGCGGCTGTCGGCCAATGCGTTCCTGTACGGCTTGCGCGCCGGGGTCGAGGAACACGTCGAGCTCGAGCCCGGTGTCGAACGGACCATCGGCCTGGCCGCGGTCAGCGACGTCGACGAGAACGGTGAGCGCACGCTGATGGTCACCGTGAACGGCCAGCTGCGGTCGGTGGTCGTGCGCGATGAGGCGGCTGGAGAGGTCGCGGAGGCCGCGGCGAAGGCCGATCCGCAGAACCCGCGCCACGTCGGTGCGCCGTTCGACGGGGTCGTCGCGATCAAGGTCAGCGTCGGTGACAAGGTGGCCGCCGGCGACCCGATCGGGACCATCGAGGCGATGAAGATGGAATCGACGATCACCGCGCCCCGGGCTGGCACCGTGGCCGCCCTGCCGCTGGGTTCGCAGGCCGACGCCCACGGCGGCGATCTCATCGTCGAATTGGGCTGATCCGAGGGTTTCGGCCCTGATCTGGAAGAATGGTCGACAACGAGAGATACCCGAGCGATCAAAGGACTCCCGTCATGGCTTCATCACCCGCGTCCCGACGTACCCGCGCCGGCCTGTCTGCCTGGGTCGCCGCAGCTGCGCTCGCGGCGACCGTCTTCGTCGCCCCGTCGGCGTCGGCGGCCACGCCGATCGGGCAGCCGGTCGTCGGCGGTGATACCGCCGTCTACGGGACGGGCTGTCGGTATCCGGTCGGCGTCGTGGTCGATCCGCGCACGCCGAAGACGAATGCACCCACCACGTCGGGCAAACCCGCCGACGGACGGGTGCAGGTCGACAAGCCGGTGACGAAGGATCCGAAGGACAAGAAGGACCCGAAAGCCAAGAAGAAGGTCAGCAAGTACGTCTACTTCTGGGACATGCCCGCCGGCGCCAAGCCCGGATCGGGGGATGCGACGCTGATCGCCTGGGCCAAGCCGAATGCGAAGGGTGTCGCCGTCGTCAACTGGACGCCGAAGACTTCGGGGTTCCGCGATGTGTACGTCCGCTACCACAACCGGTGGTCCAAGCCGACGCAGGTGACCGTCGAAGACGCGGTCAGCCTGGGCCGCCTGTGCCTGCTGCGCTTCTGGTGACCTCGGCGGTCTAGCCGATCTCGCCGGTCGCCGCAGTTTTCGGCAGGGCGAGGGCGGAGACGACGGTGGCCGCGCAGGCGACCAGGGAGATCACCACGGCGATCGTGTAGGCGGTGCTGGTGGGGAAGGCCTGGGTGATCGTTCCGTGCCCGGTCGGCAGGTGCAGCGTCGTGACGTACTGCGCAAGCACCATGCCGACGACCGCCGAGGACACCGACGTGCCCAACACCCGCATGAGCGCGTTGACGCCGTTCGCCTCGCCGGTCTGGCGCAACGGGACCGCGCTCATGATCAACGCAGGCATCGCGGCATAGGCGATGCCGATCGCCCCGGACGTGATGCAGCTGATGACAACCATCAGCCACGGGTCAATATGGCGGCCGGCCACCAGCATGGCGAGGAGGATGATGTAACCGGCGGCCATGACGCAGCCACCGGTCACCAGTGAGTGGCGGGCACCGAATCGGGCGGTGATGCGAGCGCCAATGTTGGAACAGGCGAACATCACCAGGCCGCCGGGGGCCAGTAGGAGTCCGGCGGTGGTCATCGACAGCCCGTTGCCGGTGCCCGTGGCCGTCGGTGACATCAGGATCTGGACCGGGATGAGCGTCATCGCGAACATGCTGAATCCGGCCGCCACCGACGCGACATTGGTGAGCGCGACCGTTCGGGTCGCGTTGATCCGCAGGTCGACGAGCGGGTGGTCGCGGTGCCACTGGTAGACGCCCCAGAGCGCGAACACCACGGCCGCGATGGCGAACGAGGAGAGTGTGGTGACTGACGTCCACCCCCACGTCGGGCCCTTGGATAGCGCCAGGAGCAGCGCGGTGAGCGCGACCGATAGCCCGACGGCGCCGAGATAGTCGAAGCCGGCCGACCGGTGGCCGGGTGCTTTGGGGACGATCAGTGCGATCCCGAGCCAGCAGGCGAGGGCGAATCCGGCGGCGACCCAGAAGAGGGCGTGCCAGGTGACCTGGGCGATGACCGCCGCGATCGGCAGGCCCAAGGCGCCGCCGACGCCGAGGGAGGCGCTCATCGCCGCGACCGCTTTGCCCAAGCGCTCAGGCGGGACGCAGTCGCGCATGATGCTGATGCCCAGCGAGATGGTGGCGACGCCGATGCCCTGCAATCCGCGGCCGACGAGGAAGAGTGCCAAGCCGTCGGAGAGCGCACACACCACCGACCCGACGACCACGCCGCCGACGCTGATCAGCAGGACCAGCTTCTTGCCATACATGTCGCCCAGGCGGCCGCCGATCGGCGTGGTGATCGCACCGACGAGCAGCGTCACCGTCAACGCCCATGCGGCGTTGCTGTTGCTGGTTGCCAGGATCTGCGGCAGCGTCGAGATGAGCGGCACGATCATCGTCTGCATCAGGGATACGGCGATGCCCGATGCGCACAGGATCGCGACGATCACGGTGGGGTGGACCGTCCGGCTGGAGGTCGTCGGCGGCACTGGCTACTTCCCATCGGGCGAAGGAGATCACCCGAATGGTTTCGGGCTGCAACCAATTCTACGGTGCCGGCCGCAACCGGCCGACGACCCCCCACGCAGTGCCAGAGCTGCGTGGAGGGCCGTGGGGTCTGTGCTAAGCGTCGACGGCCGCCCGGACCGCCTTCGCCGCGTCGACGAGGTTGCGCAGCGACGCGGCGACCTCGTCGTTGCCGCGGGTCTTCAGCCCGCAGTCCGGGTTCACCCACAACCGGCCCGCCGGCACTGCCTTGAGTGCCGCCCTCAGCGAATCGGTGATCTCGTCGGTCGACGGGACGCGCGGGGAGTGAATGTCGTAGACGCCGGGTCCCACTCCGTTGCGGAAGCCGATCGCATTGAGGTCGTCGAGTATCTCCATCGCCGAGCGGGCGGCCTCGATCGACGTGACGTCGGCATCCAGCTCGGCGATGGCACCGATGACCTCGCCGAACTCCGAGTAACACAGGTGCGTGTGGACCTGGGTGGTGTCGGCCACCCCCGCCGTCGCCAAGCGGAACGCGTCGACGGCCCAGCGCAGGTACTCCGTCTTGTCGACGTCGCGCAGCGGCAGCAGTTCGCGCAACGCGGGCTCGTCGACCTGGATGATGCCGGTACCGGCCTTCTCCAGGTCGATCGTTTCGTCGCGGATCGCTAGTGCGATCTGGTTGGCCGAGTCCTTCTCCGGCTGGTCGTCGCGGACGAACGACCAGGCGAGGATGGTGACCGGACCGGTCAGCATGCCCTTGACCGGCTTGTCGGTCTTCGATTGCGCGTAGGTGGTCCAGTCGACGGTCATCGGCGCCTGCCGCACGACGTCGCCGAAGAGGATCGGAGGGCGCACGCAGCGAGTCCCGTAGGACTGCACCCACCCGTTCTGGGTGGCGAAGAACCCGTCGAGCTGCTCGGCGAAGTACTGCACCATGTCGTTGCGCTCGGGCTCGCCGTGGACGAGGACGTCGAGGCCCAGTTCCTCCTGCAGCGCGATGACGGCATCGACCTCGGCCTGCATCCGGTGGGTGTACTCGGCCGTGTCGATCTCGCCGGTGCGCAGCGCAGCGCGCGCGGTGCGGATCGCCGAAGTCTGCGGGTAGGACCCGATCGTCGTCGTCGGTAGCAGTGGCAGGCCCAGGCGCTCCTGTTGGGCGGCCAGACGGGCGATGCTCGCGCCACGGACCAACTGGTCTTCGGTGACGGCGGCAAGCCGTTCGCGGACAGCGGCAATCCGGACCCGCGGATCGGTCGCCCGTGTCGCCAGTGCTGCCGCGGACGCCTCGAAAGCATCGGCGACGGCGTCGCGCCCACGGTTCAGTGCCGTGGCCAGCACGGCTACCTCGGTGAACTTCTCCGCGGCAAACGCGAGCCATCCGCGCAGAGCATCGTCGAGTTCGGTTTCCGGCTCCAGCGAATACGGCACGTGCAGCGTCGAGCACGACGTCGAGACGGCCACCGCGCGTGCCGAGCCCAACAACGTCCCCAGCGTCGCAAGGGCGGCGTCGAGGTCGGTGCGCCAGATGTTGCGCCCGTTCACGACACCCGCGACGAGGAGCTTGGACTGCAATGCGGGCACCGCGGCCACTGTGTCGGCGCTGCCGTAGACCAGGTCGATGCCGATGCCCTCGACTTCGGTGGCTGCCAGCGCGGCGAGCACGTCGGCACCGGGGTCGCCGAAGTAGGTGTTGACCAGGATCGCCGGGCGCGAAGCAGCACCCGCGAGCCGTCGGTAGACCGACCCGGCAACCTCGGCGGCGGTGGAGATTCCGGCGGCGTTGTCGACGATGTCGGTGCACAGGACCGGCTCATCGATCTGCACCCACTCGGCCCCCGCCGTGGCGAGGTCGCCGAGCAGCTGTTCGTACACGCCGACGGCCTCGTCGATCCGGTCAAAGGGGCTGGTGTCGTCGGTGGACTTTGCAAGCGCCAGGAACGTGATCGGGCCGATCACCACCGGTCGTGCGTCGACGCCGAGGTTCGCCGCCTCAGCGAGTTCGGCGAGCACCTTCGACGCGTCGAGGCGGTAGTCGGTCTGCGCCGACAGCTCGGGAACCAGGTAGTGGTAATTGGTGTCGAACCACTTGGTCATCTCCAGCGGTGCCAGCTCGGCGGTACCGCGCGCGGCGGCGAAGTAGCGGTCGAGATCGTCGTCGACCGAGGCGAAGCGTGGTGCCAGAGCTCCGAGCAAGATGGCCGTGTCGAGCATCTGGTCGTAGTAGCTGAAGGTGTTGACGGGGATCGAGTCGAAACCCGCGTCGCGCAATTGCCGCGCCGTCTCGCCGCGAAGGGATGCCGCGACGGCCTCGAGTGTGGCGCGGTCGCTCTGGCCCTTCCAGTAGCTTTCGACGGCCCGCTTCAATTCGCGGTTCGCACCGATGCGTGCGGTCCCGCAGACCGTGGCGGTGAAATCGGGTGCTTTCGTAGTGGTGTCCGAGGACATTGTTCGTGTTGCTCCTGGTGTGATGCGGAAGGGTTCACCGCCCGACGGACACCGAGGACAACAACGTGACAAGGCCCCGCGACGTCGTCGCGGGGCAGAAACCTGCCAGGTGTCGACCCGTGCGCCCAGATCCTCGAGGCGGTGAGCCACCGGGTACGGCGTACCCGGTACAACTGGCAGGTCTTCGGACTTGTCGGCACGTGGCGCAGTCGCCACTCCTACTGACTGTCGCTTCCCAGGCGCATGCCCAGTGCGTTGACAGTGGTCGTTCCGGTTTACCGCTGCGGGGTCAGTTCCGGATTCACACCGGATTCCCTCTCGTCGCCGTCGGCGTGCACCTACCGTGCGGGTACCGTCAGCGACTCGGCAGACGACTCGCGGGCCAGGGGCTCCTCATACTCGCGGATCGTCGGGACCAATTGCATCTCCAGGCTATCGGAGGACGATGCCTTGGCGCCGGACAGGGCCCGGGCGGCGCCCAGGGCGACGAGGAAGCCGGCCAGTGCCCACCACCCCGTGGTCGTCCCCAGCCCCTGCTTGGCCATCAGCAGGATCGAGACGCCGGCGGTGCAGACGAGGATGCCCATGGCCGTCGAGCGGGCCCCCGTCGCGATGATCGCCGCGTCCCACCACGGCAGGGCGCGGTGCTCGGCGGGGGTGAGTGCGACGAACAGGACCGACATGGCGACGGTGAAAACGGCGGCGCGCAGCATCAGCAACGGCCAGAAGAACGGCTGGGCGGGGTCGTATGCGTCGAGACCGGCGGCGTGGCAGATCAGGATCGCGGCGACGAGCGCCGGGATGTGCCACAGGTACAGCGTCATCGCACCCCCGTTGCCGATGGCGACCCACCGCCACACCCGCGGACGCTGGGCCCACTCGCCGATCCGACGGGCCAGGGCGACGAACAGCAGGCTCATCCACACGCAGTGCAAGCCGAGCAGCAGTGTCGGGGGAGTGACGTTGGACAGGCGCTCGTCGCCGGTGACGACCAGCGACATCTCGTAGGGGCCGACGGCGACGAGGAGCACGTTGAGCACGAGTGCGCCGGCACCGATGAGCAAGGCGGCCGCGGGGGTGATCAGGCGCCGGGCATAGGCCACACCGATGGCTGCGGGGATCAACCAGACGTTCAGGAAGTTCGGTAGGCCGAAGGCCATCGAGTCGAAGTGAATGCGCGCGGCGTCACACACCGCGGTGGCGGCTAGCAGGCCGACGACGAGCAGGCCGAAGGTGCGTCGGGAGGTCAGGCGCACCAGCGCCGGTACGAAGGCCAGGATGACGAGGTAGACGCCGATGAACCAGAGCAGCGCGACGACCTGAGCGCCGAGCCGACTGGCCGCGGTGGGGCCGGCGAAGAGCTGGGTGGCGATGAGCACGAGCGTCCAGGCGCCCAGGTACCAGAACACCGGCCGCGCGAGGCGCTGCGTACGAGTCAGCAACCACACGCCCCACGGCTGGCGATCATCGTCGTCGTGGGACGCCGCCCGATCGAGTCCGTAGGCGGCGGACGCGGCTCCGGCGAGGAAGAACAACGGCATGATCTGCAGGACCCAGGTGAGCGGCTGGATCGTCGGGGCCGCGGCGAGAAGGTTGCCGACCATCAGACCCGACGGGGTGGTCGTTGCGAGGACGAAGGCGCAGTGGCCGAACATGACGACCACGAGGCTGATGATCCGGGCGACGTCGATGGCACGGTCGCGGCCGGCAGGGGTACCGGTGGCGATACGTTCGGCGGAAGGAAACACGGAGAGAGTCATGGCTTCCATCCTGCGGATATGCGGACGCACGGGGATCGGTGGTTCTACTCAGCGGGCATGGGTGATGCAACCATTCGGGCGGCGGATGCGTCTAAGGGATATGACGACGATTCCGATTGATGCAGACGGGGCAATCCGCCGCAGCACGGTGCTGGCACGGGGGATCCACCCCGCAGTTCTCTATCGCGCGGTCGAGGCCGGTGAACTCCAGCGCATCAGCTCGGGGCTGTATGTGCGCGCCGGGACGAAACCGCCGGACGTGCGCCACCGGTTGATGCTCGGTGTCGTCGCCACCTCGCCGAAGGAGGTGCTCAGTCACGAGTCGGCCGCGGTTCTCTACGGCTTGCCGATGTTGCGGCCCGACTTGCGCGAGGTCCACCTGACCGTGCCGCCGACGGCAGAGCGGGTGTACGACGAATTCCGGCGGTGCCATACCGCGATGCTGCCGCCCTGCGACATCGTGGAACTGCGAGGACACTGCGTCACCTCGCTCGAACGCACCGCCGTCGATGTGGCGAGGACCTCGTCGATGGGGTTCGCCGGCGCGCTTGCCGTCTTCGACGCCGCGCTGCGACGAGGCGCGGATGCGGCCGGGCTGGCTGAGCGGGTGCGACGGTGTGGCAGCGCGCGGCTGTCGTCGGCGATGCGCCACGCCTCGCCCTTGGCCGACGGGGTCGGCGAGTCGTGGTGCCGTGCCCAAGTGCTCGGCGCGGGCCTGCCGCGGCCGCGGCTCAAGCACGCTCTGCTCGAGGACGGCGACGAGGAGATGGTGCAACCCGACATGGACTGGAGCGGGTTGGTGCTCGGCGAGTTCGACGGGGCGGCGCGCTACGAACGCGTGCGGGTACCCGGTGACACAGCGTTGTCGGCGTCGTGGCGGGCCATTGCGCGCGACGACCGCCTGCGCGAGCGCGGCATTCGCGTGTTGCGCTGGACCTGGTCGGATCTGGAACGCCACGACGTCGCGGCGTCGTGTCGGTACCGCCTCCAGCGGGCGGGTCTGATCCGGTAGCGGTGTCCGACCTCGGCGCTACCTTGCCGGGTATGACTGACATCGACTACCACGATCCGGCCAACTCCCGAAACCTCGCGTTCTTGTACCTGTCCGGCAGGGAGGACAAGCCGTTGGACCCGATGGCCACCGCCTACCTCTTCGGCAACGACGTCGCGGCGATACGCACCGAGTATGAGGTCCACCAGGAGCAGGCGCAGGAGTGGTCGGCCTCCGCGCTCGACGCCCGCGACGCCGGCGATGACATCGGTGTCGAGGCCTGTCTCAGCGAGGCGCGTGCGTGGGCGAGCCACGCCAACGTGCTGCGCGATGCGGCGGAACTCTGCGAGACGCGGCCGGACCTGCCGGTGCCGGAATGGCCGTTCACCGATCTGCTCGCTCGCGCGCATGGTGCGGCGGGGCAACGCTGGCACCTGTTCCACGTGGTGGCCGACGAGTTGGGGCTGGGCAAACCCGAGCCCGAGTGCTGCGAGACGGGCTGTTGCGCCGACGACTGCTGTGGCGGCGAGACGTGCGAGTGCGAATCGTGCGCCGCGCCGTGCATGCAGTGCAGCGTCTGCGGGCAGGTCCGCGTGGCGGAGGCGAACGATCCGGAATCAGGGGCCTACCAGGTGGTCGACACCCATCCCACCGTCGTTGCGGCCGAGCAGGAGGCGGAGGGTCTCAAGAACCGGTTCTTCGCCGCGTTCGACGACGCCGCAGCCGAGTACGCGCGCGCCGTAGGCGAGTAGCAACAACCGCTACCGGTTCTCGCAACAGCTACCGTCGCAACGGTAGCTGTTGTCGGGAGTGGTAGCGGAAGTGCGGTTACAGCGATCCGAGGAAGCGCTCAACGACGGGTAGGGCGTCGTCGAGGCTCTGCTGCTGCCCGGTCCGCGCCTGACCGATCGGCGCGCCACCCGCGTCGGCGGTGATCAACGACATCAGTTCGCCCGTCGTCGGTTCGCATACCGCCCAGCTGAACCGGGATTCGTCGGCCCAGCCGGCATCGGCTGCCGCGACGAAGGCCGCCGGGTCGGCGATGCCGAGATCGGCCAGTGCTGGCACATCACTGACCCGCTCGTCGTCGCGCAGGGCGCGCAGGTACCACGCGCCCGCGTTGATCTCGACGACTTCCATCGACGTGGCGGGCGGGTGGTCGTGCTACTTGATCTCGAGCAGCAGCGTGCCCTGGGTGACCGCGTCGCCTGCGGACACCGCCAGCCCGGTCACGGTGCCGGACTTGTGGGCGTTGACGGGGTTCTCCATCTTCATGGCTTCGAGGACCACGATCAGCTCGCCCTCAGAGACCTCTTGGCCCTCCTCGACGGCGACCTTGACGACGGTGCCCTGCATCGGCGCCGTCACCGAATCGCCAGACGCCGCCTGACTGCGGCCCTTCGAGCGGGTGCGGTCCTTCGGCTTGCGGCGGACGGCGCCGTGACGGACGCCGTTCTCGCCGATCGACAGGTCGCCGGGCAGCGACACCTCGACCCGTCGGCCGTCGATCTCGACGACAACCTTCTGGCGCGGCAACTCGTCGGACTCCTCGAGGTCGCCGGCCCCGCCGAACGGCTCGAGCGGGTTGTCCCAGTCGGTCTCGATCCACTTGGTGTAGACCTCGAAGGTCTCCCCGTCGCCGATGAAGGCAGGGTTGCTGACGATGTGGCGGTGGAAGGGGATCACAGTGGCCAGACCATCGACCTCGAACTCGTCGAGGGCGCGGCGGGCGCGCTCGAGCGCCTGCTCGCGGTTCTCGCCCGTCACGATCAGCTTGGCGAGCATCGAGTCGAACTGGCCGCCGATGACATCGCCCTGCCGCACACCCGAGTCGACGCGGACACCGGGGCCCGACGGCTCGCGGTAGACGCTGATCGGGCCGGGGGCGGGGAGGAAGCCGCGGCCGGCGTCCTCGCCGTTGATGCGGAACTCGAAGGAGTGCCCGCGCGGTGCCGGATCCTCCTTGATGGTTAGCTCCTCGCCCTCGGCGATACGGAACTGCTGGCGCACCAGGTCGATCCCGGCGGTCTCCTCGGTGACCGGGTGCTCGACCTGCAGGCGGGTGTTGACCTCGAGGAAGGAGACGGTGTCGCCCTGCACGAGGTACTCGACGGTGCCGGCGCCGTAGTAGCCGGCTTCCTTGCAGATGGCCTTCGCCGACGAGTGGATGCGTCCACGCTGGTCGTCGGTGAGGAACGGCGCGGGGGCCTCCTCCACGAGCTTCTGGAAGCGGCGCTGCAGCGAACAGTCGCGGGTGCCGGCGACGACGACGTTGCCGTGCTGGTCAGCGATGACCTGGGCCTCCACGTGGCGGGCCTTGTCGAGGTACTGCTCGACGAAGCACTCGCCACGGCCGAACGCGGCCACCGCTTCACGCGTGGCCGACTCGAACAACTCGGGGATCTCCTCGACGGTGTGCGCGACCTTCATGCCGCGGCCACCGCCGCCGAACGCAGCCTTGATGGCCACCGGGACGCCGTACTGCTTGGCGAAGGCGACGACCTCGTCGGCGTCGGCCACCGGGTCCTTGGTGCCAGCGGCCATCGGGGCCTTGGCCCGCTCGGCGATGTGGCGCGCGGTGACCTTGTCGCCGAGATCGCGGATCGACTGCGGGGACGGGCCGATCCAGATCAGTCCGGCGTCGATGACCGCTTGCGCGAAGTCGGCGTTCTCCGAGAGGAAGCCGTAGCCGGGGTGGATCGCATCGGCACCCGACTTCTTCGCGGCGTCGAGAATCTTGTCGAAGACCAAGTACGACTCGGCCGACGTCTGGCCGCCGAGGGCGAACGCCTCGTCGGCGAGCTGGACGAACATGGCATCCGCGTCGGGCTCGGCGTAGACGGCGACGCTGGTGATGCCGGCGTCGCGGGCGGCGCGGATGACGCGGACGGCGATCTCACCGCGGTTGGCGATGAGGACCTTGGTGATCTTGGCTGTCTTGGGCACGTAGTCTCCTGCTGCATCGGCGCGGGTGTGCGCTTCCTTGGCGATTCTAAAGGTGTGCGTATCGCACATCACACTAGGCCCTGTGTGCTCCTCAGTGGCGCGTCACCACATCTTCGATGACCTTGGCGAACGCGGCGCACAGGCCCCGCACATCCTCGTCGAGGGCGCTCGGGTGACGCGCGGACACCCGCAGGCCCGCCGGGGTGCGGTTGATCCACAGGTACACCTCCTCGTCGGCGTAGCGGTGGCTGCGCAGGACGCGCGCCCCACCGGCGTCGTCGTGTTCGGCCCCCGGGGACGAGCGCGTGTCGAGGTAGGAGATGGCGAACTGCGGCGACTCGGTGGAACCGAGGAGCTCGTCGACCCGCAGTAACGGCAACGAAGCGCCGACCCGTCCCCGCCGCAACTCCGCGGCCGCCCGCTGCGCCATCTCCGAGAACGAGGCGGCCCCGGCGATGTCGAGGTCGAATGGGGACAGCGACACGAACCAGCCGAGCGCAGACAACCACTGCGGCTCGTTTCGGGTGTGTCGCGGCAGGACGGCGCGAAACCGGGTGGGCGGGTCTTGCGCCGGCCCGACGTCACCGGCGGCGATGAGACGCTCGCACGACGCTAGGGCGAGTCCCGCCATCACCCCGGCGAACAGGGTGGTACCCGCGGCGGCGCACACGGCGGTGAACTCCTCGGTCGTTGCGTCATCGGCAAGCAGTGCGTAATAGGACGACTGCGGCTCGAGTCCGGCAGCGGAATCGGCACCTCCCTCGAAACCGCTGGCGGCGAACCCGTGCGCGTGCTCGGGCAGGCGGTGCGTGTGCTCGGGCAGTGGGGCCCCGTCGGGCAGTCGTGGGTACCGCGGCATCCCGTCGGCGAGGAACGCCGCCCAGGCGCGCACCGCCGGGTGGTCGGCGTCGGCACGATCGGCCTCCTCCCGTTCGATACCGCTGTAATCGATGTAACTGCCGACGGTGTGCGCCGGCGAAAGTTCGGGGAGTGGGACATCGGGACCGCGACGGCCTACCTCGACCACTGCGGCCTGGTAGTGCGCGCGCAGCTCGGGCACCGACATGACGAGCGAATAGCCGTCGAGCAGGGAATGGTCGCCGGCGAAGAGCAGCGTGAACGAGGCCTCCCGCCCGACCGTCGCGAAGCGGTACGCGGGCCACCACACCGGTGCGGTGCCGCGGTCGAACCAGCCGGCCAGTTGCTCGACGAGCAGTGTTTCGTCGTGGTACCAGCCGACGCGGGTCATCGTCACCGACACCGAGCCCGGCGGGGCCGTGACGCGGCGCAACCCACCGCCGATCCCATCGGTGCGTGCTGTCTTCGATTCGAGGACGTGGCTGCGCAGCACCTCGTGTCGGTCGATCCAGGCGGCCAGTGCAAGGCGGATCGCGGGGATGGACAGCGGCTCGTCGAATTCGATCGAGACCCCCAGCCACGCTTCGCGACCGCCGGTGTGACCGGTGATCGCCTGGTAGTCCAATGCGTCGCGCAGATGCTGTTCGTGGTTGTGCGACGTCGGGCGCGGGTCGGCGCTCAACTGCGCCGATCCGTGCAGCACCGGCGTCCACTCCACGAGTCCGCCCGGCCGCAGCGGGAGGTCGAGGATCTGCAGGAAGTCCATCGCGCGTGGCTACCCGGCGCGCGCGATCGCGGCCTTGATGCGCGCCAGCATGCCCGCCAGGCCGCGCAGCCGCAGCGGTGAGACAACCGATGCCAGGCCCAGCTCGTAGCCGAAGTCGGCGGGCACCGAGACGATCGCGTCGGCGGGCTGACCGTCGAGGCCCTGGTGCAGGATCGCGGCGAACCCCCGCGTCGTCGGTGCCTCACGGGGGGCGCTGAAGTGCAGGCGCACCGAGGTGGGGTCCGACGCGTCGACGGACAGGAAGATCGGCGACTGGCATTCGGGGACCGGTTCCATCGCCTCGGGTGCCAAGTCGTCGGGCAGAGGCGGCAACTCGTCGGCGAACTCGAGCAGCAGCGTCGCCCGGTCGGACTCGGCGAGGGCGGCGAAATCGTCGACGATCTCGGCCAGCGGTGCGGGCAGGCCGGTCACGCAACCCCGCCCGGTTCGTCGCCGACGACGATCGGCACGCGCACGCGGTTGCCCCATTCGGTCCACGAGCCGTCGTAGTTGCGGACCTTGTCGAAACCGAGGAGATGGGTGAGTACGAACCACGTATGGCTGGACCGCTCGCCGATGCGGCAGTAGGCGATAGTCGGCTCGGCCGGGTCGAATCCGGCGTAGATCTCGTCGAGTTCGGCGCGCGAGCGGAACCGGCCGTCGGGCGCGGCAGCCTTGGCCCACGGAATCGACACCGCGGTCGGGATGTGTCCGCCGCGCAGGGCCCCCTCCTCCGGATAATCGGGCATGTGGGTGCGCTCGCCGGTGTACTCCTGCGGCGACCGGACGTCGATCAGCGGTTCGGTGCCGAGCGCGGTCAGGACCTCGTCGGCGAAGGCGCGGATTGCCGAGTCATCGCGCGCGACCACCGGGTAGTCGCTGCGCGGGTACTCCGGGACGTCGAGGGAGGAGTCGCGGTCCTCCGACATCCACGCGTCGCGCCCACCGTCGAGCAGGCGGACATCGGGATGGCCGAACAGGGTGAACACCCACAGGGCATACGCGGCCCACCAGTTGCTCTTGTCGCCGTAGATCACGACGGTGTCGTCGCGGTTGATCCCCTTGGCGCGCATCAGTTCGGCGAATGCTTCGCCATCGATGTAGTCCCGGGTGACCGGGTCGTTGAGGTGCAAGTGCCAGTCGATCTTCTGCGCAGTGGGGATGTGACCGATGTCGTAGAGCAGCACATCCTCGTCGGACTCGACGACCTTGAGCCCGGGTGTGCCGAGATGGGACGCGAGCCAGGTGGTGCTGACCAGACGCTCAGGATGGGCGTAGGAGGCGAAGGCCGGGTTCGGGTCAAGTTCGACGCCCATGTTGGGGAGCCTTTCGTCGCGCGGGGGGCTGTGCCTGCGAGACTACCGCGAGCGCGGTGACCACAGCGCGGTGACGTCGACGCCGACCCGGGCCAGTAGGCGACGGGTCAGGGGCAGGCTGATGCCGATCACCGAAGACGGGTCGCCGTCGATTCCGTCGACGAACCAGCCGCCGTAGCCATCAAGGGTGAACGAGCCGGCCACCGCGAGCGGCTCACCGGTCGACACGTACGCGTCGATGGTCGTGGTGTCGACGGTGGCGAAGCGGATCTCGGTGGATTCGCAGTCGGCGGCCCGGTCGACAGGTGTGCCGTCCACGATGCGGGTGATGCAGTGACCGGTGAGCAGGTTCGCCGACTGGCCCGACATTTGTACCCACCGCTGCCGCGCTACCTCGGGGGTGTGCGGTTTGCCGACGAGTTCGCCACGGATGCGCAGCATCGAGTCACAGGTGAGCAGCACCGCGTCGGGGGAGTCGACACGTGCGATGAGGGCGTCGGCCTTGGCGGCGGCCAAACGGGTGACGATCTCGGTGGGCGGCGCAGCGGCCAGCTCCGCGACGAGGGCATCCTCGTCGAGGTCGGCGATCAGGACGCGCGGCTCGAGCCCGGCTTGGCGCAGCACGCGCAGCCGCGCCGGTGAAGCGGAACCGAGGACGACCTCGGGGCCGCCGGTCACCAGGGCTGCGTGCAGAAACTCGTCGCCGACGCCCAATGCGGACGCAGCCGGTCGACCGGACGGCCCCATTCGTCGCGGGTCGGAGGGACGGCCGGACCGCCACCGGCGGCTTTGGCGGCGATGATCGCAGTGATCATCGCGACCTGCTCCGGCGTCGGGTTGCCCTTCTCGACCTTGACCACCGGCGGCTTCTGGGGAGCGGGCGCCGTGTCCTCCTGCTGCTCGGTCATAGCGGGATGTTCCCGTGCTTGCGCTGGGGCATGACGACCATCTTGCGCTGCAGCAGCCGCAAGGCATTGGCGATCTGCCCGCGGGTGTGGCTGGGTGGGATGACGGCGTCGACGTATCCTCGCTCGGCGGCGACGTAGGGGTTGACGAGGGTGTCCTCGTACTCCTCCTGCAGCCGCAGCATCAGGGCGTCGACATCGTCACCGCGTGCGGTGGCCTCTTTGATCTCCTTGCGGTAGACGAAGCCGACGGCTCCCGAGGCGCCCATCACCGCGATCTGCGCGGTCGGCCAGGCGAGGTTCACGTCAGCGCCCATGTGCTTGGACCCCATGACGTCGTATGCGCCGCCGTAGGCCTTGCGGGTGATGACGGTGATCTTGCCGACCGTCGCCTCGCCGTAGGCGTACAGCAGCTTGGCGCCGCGCCGGATGATGCCGTTGTACTCCTGCTCGGTGCCGGGCAGGAAGCCGGGCACGTCGACCAGCGTCACGATCGGCACGTTGAAGGCGTCGCAGGTGCGGACGAAACGGGCCGCCTTCTCCGACGCGTCGATGTCGAGGCAGCCGGCGAACTGGGTCGGCTGGTTGGCGACGATGCCGACGGAAAGGCCGTCGACGCGGCCGAAGCCGACGATGACGTTCATCGCGCGCTCGGCCTGGACTTCGAGGAACTCGTCGTCGTCGAGGATGCGGCGGATGACCTCGTGCATGTCATACGGCTGGTTGGCCGAGTCCGGGATCAGCGTGTCGAGCTCGAGATCCTCGGCGGTCAGGTTGTCCTCGATCGAGCCCGGGGGCGCGGGGATCGGGTTGTTCGGCGGCTCGGCACGGTTGTTGCTCGGCAGGTAGGACAGCAGCTCCTTGACGTACTCGAGCGCATCCTCTTCGTCGTGGGCCACGTAGTGGGCCGCACCCGAGCGCACCATGTGGGTGTGCGCGCCGCCGAGGTCCTCCATCGTGACGTCCTCGCCGGTGACGGTCTTGATGACGTCGGGTCCGGTGACGAACATCTGGCTGGTCTGGTCGACCATGACGACGAAGTCGGTCAGCGCGGGGGAGTAGACGTGCCCGCCCGCGGCCGCGCCCATGATCAGCGAGATCTGCGGGATGACCCCGGAGGCGCGCACGTTGCGGTGGAAGATCTCGCCGTAGAGCGCCAGCGACACGACGCCCTCCTGGATGCGGGCGCCGGCGCCGTCGTTGATGCCGATGAGCGGGCGGCCGGTCTTGATGGCCAGGTCCATGACCTTGACGATCTTCTCGCCGTATACCTCGCCGAGGCTGCCTCCGAACACGGTGAAGTCCTGCGAGAAGACGCAGACCTCGCGGCCGTCGATCGTGCCGTAGCCGGTCACGACGCCGTCGCCGAGCGGCTTGTTCTCGCCGAGACCGAAGTTGGTGGAGCGGTGGCGTGCCAGCGCATCGATCTCGACGAACGAGCCTTCGTCGAGCAGATGGGTGATCCGCTCGCGCGCAGTCAGCTTGTTCTTGGCGTGAACCTTTTCCACCGCAGCCTCGCCGACCGGATGCTTGGCCTCTTCGAGGCGCTTGCGCAAATCGGCGAGCTTACCGGCGGTCGTGTGGATGTCGTTGGCCGACGAGTCCTGCGATGCGGTGGTCATGGGGGTTCATGCTAACGACCGGCAGTCTCGGTGCGCCAGCAGCCCCGCGGGGCGGCGGCGATGGCGGGCGCGTCGCGGCCTGGCGGGCATAGAGTTGCAGGCATGTCCGATCTTCTCGAACACCTCGCCGGGACCCGGTGGCGCCAGGTCGACGTCGTCGAATCGACCGGGTCCACCAACGCCGATCTTGCCGCAGCAGCGGCGACCGGGGATATCGACGGCCGCGTGCTCATCGCGCGGCACCAGACCGCCGGCCGCGGTCGCCACGACCGGGTGTGGACCACCGGGCCGACCGGGGCGCTGACGTTCTCCGTCGGCATCGGAGTCGGCGGTGCGACGGCGGCCATGGGCTGGCTGTCATTGCTCGCGGGCGTCGCGGTGGCCGACGCCCTCGCGCGCACCACCAAGTTCGATGTGACGCTGGGGGTGAAATGGCCCAACGACGTGCTGATTGCCGAGCGCAAGGTCGCCGGCATCCTCTCCGAGTACATCGCCGGGCCCAACGGCGGCCAGGCGGTGATCGGGATGGGGATCAACACGTCGATGACGGCCGACCGGCTGCCCGTGCCAGAGGCGACCTCGGTCCTCGTCGAGTCCGGACGGATGGTCGACGACGACGAGCTGGTCGTCGAGATCCTGCGCGACCTCGACGTCGAACTGGCGCTGTGGCCGACGCGCCTGGACGAGTTGCTCGCCGAGTACCGGAGCAAGTGCGTGACGCTGGGACAGCGGGTGCGCCTGGTGTTGCCGGCCGACCGTGAACTGATCGGCACGGCCGTCGACGTCGACCGGCAGGGCCGCCTGCTCGTGGCCGCCGACGGCGGTACGACGACCGCGATCGCCGCCGGCGACGTCACGCACCTGCGCGGATTCAGCACCTTCGAGCCGAGCTGACCGTCGTCGCCCGCGGGTGCACCTATGCTCGTGGACATGGGATATCCCGCACACAACCTGGCACCCGGTGAGGCCGTGGTCCTGCACCGGCACCCGCATTGGAAGCTGCTGGTCGGGCCGTTCGTGATCTTTGCGATCGTGACCCTGCTGGCGGGCGTGCTCGCCGGGATCATCAGCGGTTCGTCGCTGCACGGCGGCGGTCGGACGGCAGCGTTTACCGCGGTGGGCGTGTTCTGGGGCCTCGCGTTGGTGTGGGGCGTCCTGCGTCCGCTGTTCAGCTGGGCGACGACCCACTTCGTGGTCACCGACCGACGCGTCATCTACCGCAACGGCATCCTCACCCGGGCCGGTATTGACATCCCGATCTCCCGCATCAACACCGTCGAGTTCCGGCACGGCCTGATGGACCGGATGTTGCGCACCGGCACCCTCGTGATCGAGTCGGCCTCCGACGAGCCGCTGACCTTCCACAACATTCCCGACGTCGAGAGGGTGCACGCGATGCTCTACGAGGAGGTGCTCACCGATCATGCCGACGAGCAGCACTGAACGCACAGGCGCGATGACCGAGGTCTTGCTCGCCGAGGACGACGCCGCCATCGCCGAGCCGTTGGCGCGCGCGCTGACCCGCGAGGGGTACGGGTGCGTCGTCGTCGGCGACGGGGCGACGGCGCTGGAACAGGCCGTCGACCCGCGGTTCGAGTTGCTGGTGCTCGACCTCGGTCTGCCCAAGATGGACGGGTTGGAGGTTTGCCGCGAGTTGCGGAACCGCCGCCCCGACCTGCCGGTGCTGATGCTCACGGCACGCACCGACGAAGTCGATTTCGTCGTCGGGCTCGACGCCGGGGCTGACGACTACGTCGGCAAGCCGTTCCGTCTCGCCGAACTGCTCGCCCGGGTGCGCGCCCTGCTGCGCCGCCGCCCGCCCGTCGCCGAGGAGGTCCTCGTCGGCGGGTCCATCGTCTTGGATACCAGGGCCCGCCGCGTCCTCGTCGACGGTGAGGACGTCGTCCTGGCCAACCGCGAGTTCGACCTGTTGCAGTTCCTCATGGCCCGGCCCGGGCAAGTCGTCAGCCGTGATGAACTAGTCACACAGGTGTGGGGGTCGGCCGACCTGCGGTCATCGAAGACCCTCGACATGCACGTTTCGTGGTTGCGCCGGAAGATCGGCGACGACGTCGGGGACCGGCCGCGTCACATCATCACGGTGCGCGGCATGGGCTTCCGGTTCGATGCCTGACCACCCGTACGTGCCGCACGGGGCCTGATGCGCCGCCGCATCCGGACGTCGATGATCGGCATGCTGCTGATCGTCGGGGTCATGCTCGGTGTTCCGCTGTCGGTCATCGCGTGGTGGTGGATCGCCGACAACGCCCACCAGGATCTCGATCTCCGTCTTAAGCACATCGCCGGCGAGTTGATCCAGATGGAGGGGCCCGGCGGGGAGCTCGACCCGGCTGCGCTTACCTCGTCGCGCCTGGGACTGCTCATGCCCGACGGAGGCCAGTTGCGGATCACCCACCACGTCCCCGCGCGTGCGCAATCGGGGGCCGCCCCGGCGATGATCACGACCCGGTTGGGCACACCGGTCGACGGGCGCGAGTTCGTCGACTCGATCGACTTGGGCGCGGCGGGCACCGTCGAGCTCGCGATCCCGGCAAGCCAGGTGCGCCGCGACCAGGCCGGCGGTGTCGTGATCGTCGTGGCAGTGGTGCTCGCATCGGTCGGGGCGGGTGTCGTGGTGGCGACGGTAACCGCGCGGCGCCTGGCCGACCCGTTGACGCGTGTGGCGGACCGGGCGTCGGCAATGGCGCGCGGAGACTTTCGATCGGAGTGGCCCGAGTACGGGATACCCGAGCTCGACCGCGTGTCGCGGGCCCTCGGGGCGGCCAACACCGAGATCGCGATGCGGCTCGACCGCGAGGGCGGCATCGTCGGCGAGGTGTCACACCAGCTGCGCAGCCGGTTGACCGCCATCCAGTTGCGGCTGGACGAGTTGGCGCTGCACGCGGACCAGAACGTCGTCGCCGAGGCGGAGGCCGCGGCCAGCCAGGTCGACCGCCTCACGCGGGAGCTCGACGAAATGGTCGTCGCGTCGCGGACGAGTGAGGCGACTCCGGCCAGTGCCGTCGACATCGGGCCGATGGTGGTCACGCTGGTCGCTGATTTCGCGCCGGCGTTCGCGGCCGCGGGGCGGCGGGTGCAGATCGTGGCGCGCACCTCCGAGCCGGCCATCGTGTGGACCGCTCAGCCCAGCCGGCTGCGGGAGGCGCTCGCGGTGCTGCTGGACAACGCGCTGCACCACGGTCGCGGCCGGGCCACCGTGATCGTCGATGCGTTGGAGTCTGCGGAGATGCTGCGGTTGCAGATCACCGACGAAGGGCCCGGGGTCCCCGACGACCTCGTCGACAAGATCTTCCGGCGCGGCTTCACCGGTGGCGTGTCGACCGGGACCGGGGTGGGTCTGTCACTGGCCCGGGCGCTCGTGGAAGCCGACGGCGGCCGCCTGGAACTCACGTCGCGGCACCCGGTGGAATTCTCGATCGTCGTGCCCGCTGTCGCGCCGACGACGGCGCTCAGGCGTGGCCGAGTTCCTCATCGGTGAGTTCGGCCAAAGTGGGGCTGACGTCGGTGGAACCACCCTCGCCGCCGACCGGGACCACCTCGGGGAAGGCGAAACGGCGCAACGCCCAGAACCGGAAGGCCATTTGCAGGAAGTTGCCGATGATGTAGGCGAGGAAGAAGTCGAGGATCGCCAACTCCAGCCCGGCCGGAGCTTCGCGCAGGTTGAAGACGTTGTTGGCCACCCACAGTGGTGCGGCGGCCAGAACCACGCCGATCCCGCTGATCACGAAGAACAGCAGCGCCTCGTGGTGGCGCTCCCGCCCGCCGCGGTTGTTGAACGTCCATTCGCGATTGAGGATGTAGCTCAGGATCGTCGCGACGACACCGGAAATGATCTTCGCGACCACCGGCTTGCTCTCCAGGACGGTGAACGCCAACGGGTAGAAGATCGCCATGTCGACGATGAACGTGGTGCCCCCGACGATGGCGAACTTGATCAACTCACGATGACGGATCGCGATCCGGTGCAGGGGACCGGGAAGCGCGTTGATCACGTCGTTGACGAAGGGCACAAGGATCTAGTCTACGGGCTGCGTTTCCGGCTCCCGAATCATGCGGCAGGATGGAGCGCGTGCGCAGAGCCTCTACGACGATGCCGGTGGTCACAATGGTCGGCGGTGGTCAGCTGGCGCGGATGACCCACCAGGCCGCGATCGCCCTCGGTCAATGTCTGCGGGTGTTGGCCGCCGATGAAGCTGATCCAGCGGCCCAGGTGAGTGCCGACGTGGTGCTCGGATCCCACGACAGCCTTGATGACCTGCGTCGCGCCGCCGCCGGTGCGGCGGCGCTCACCTTTGACCACGAGGGCGTACCGCTGGCGCACCTGAAGGCACTGGAGGCAGACGGGGTGGCGGTGCTGCCGCCGTCGGCGGCACTGCACTACGCGCAGGACAAACTGGCGATGCGCAGGCGACTGTCGGAACTCGGCCTGCCGGTGCCCGACTTCGCCGACCTGTCGGGGGAGCGTGCAGTCGCCCGTGACGCGCTGGTCGAGTTCGGGGTCCGGCACGGCTGGGACATCGTCATCAAGGCGGTCCGAGGCGGCTATGACGGACGCGGCGTGTGGCTGCTCGACGATCAGACCCGGGCACTGGAGGTCTTTGACGAGGCGCAGGTGTCGGCCCAACTGATGGTCGAGGCGAAGGTGCCGATGCGCCGCGAATTGTCGGCGCTGGTCGCGCGGTCCCCGTTCGGCCAGGGTGCGGCCTGGCCGGTGGTGGAGACGATCCAGCGGCACGGGCAGTGCGCCGTCGTCCTGGCCCCGGCGCCGGGGTTGGCCCCGGAGGTCGCCGAACGGGCTCAGCAGATGGCGCTGCGATTGGCCGACGAGCTCGGCGTCGTCGGGGTGATGGCGATGGAGCTCTTCGAAACCGATGACGGTGAGCTGGTGGTCAACGAGTTGGCGATGCGCCCCCACAACAGCGGGCACTGGTCGATGGACGGCTCGACCACGTCCCAGTTCGAGCAGCACCTGCGCGCGGTTCTCGACTATCCGCTGGGCGCGACCGATGCCGTCGCCGGTCCGGTGGTGATGGCCAACGTCTTGGGCGCCGCGCAGGCACCGTCGATGTCGATGGATGAGCGGGTCCACCACCTGATGGCCCGGATTCCCGATGCGAAGATCCACCTCTACGGCAAGGGCGAGCGGCCCGACCGCAAAATCGGGCATGTCAATATCGTGGGTGCGCCCGGGGCGTCGATGGACGACGTGCGTGAGCGCGCCGAACGGGCGGCGACCTGGTTGTCGACAGCCACCTGGACCGACGGATGGGATGTGCACGGTGAGTGAGACGACGGGGCCGCGTGTCGGCCTGATCATGGGCAGTGATTCGGATTGGCCGACGATGTCTGCCGCCGCGGAGGCGCTCGCCGAATTCGGCGTGCCGTTCGAGGTAGGCGTGGTGTCGGCCCACCGCACTCCGCAGCAGATGCTCGACTATGCGAGGAACGCCGCCGAGCGTGGACTTTCGGTCATCATTGCCGGGGCGGGCGGGGCCGCACACCTGCCCGGGATGGTCGCCTCGGCGACCCCGCTGCCGGTCATCGGCGTGCCGGTGCCGTTGAAGTACCTCGATGGGATGGACTCGCTCCTGTCGATTGTGCAAATGCCGGCCGGGGTGCCCGTCGCGACGGTGTCGATCGGCGGTGCCCGCAACGCGGGCCTGCTCGCAGTCCGGATCCTGGCCACGGCCGATGACTCCCTGCACCAGCGGATGGTCGACTTCCAGAACGATCTGGCCGCCATGGTCGCCGATAAGGACGCAGCGCTGCGGCGGACCCTGTTGGGGGAGTGATCGCAGTGCAATCGTTGCGCCCCGAACTCCTCGTCGACGGGCGATTGTTGGTGGCCGACGCCCATCGCGACCTTCTCGTCGTCGACCCGGACGACGGGGCCGTCGACGAACGCGTCACGACCGTCGACGGGAAGCCGATGGTGTTCTGCAACAACGCCGCGGTCGCGCGCAACGGCGATATCTGGTTCAGCGACTCTTCGATGCAGCACGCGGCGGTGGACCGTTCGTCGCCGACGGCGATAGGCTGGTTTGGTGACTTCACCTGACCCGCTTGCCGGACAGCCTGACCCGAACCAGCCCTACCAGGCGCCTCCGGGCTACCCGCAGGGCGATCAGCCGATCTACCCACAGGGTGACCAGCCCGGCTACCCCCAGGGCGATCAGCCGATCTACCCGCAGGGCGATCAGCCGATCTACCCGCAGGGCGGTCAGCCCGGCTACCCCGACCAGGGGTACCCGCAGGGCTATCCGCAGCCCGGCTACCCGCAGCCCGGCTACCCGCAGCAGGGTTACCCGCAGCAGGGTTACCCGCAGCCCGGCTACCCGCAGCCCTACGCTGGCTATCCCCTCGTCGACGAGTGGGGCAACCCGCTGTCGGACAAGAGCAAGTTGGTCGCGGGGTTGCTGCAGATCTTCCTCGGCAGCTTTGGTGTCGGGCGTTTCTACCTTGGCTACCCGGGCATGGCTGTCGCCCAGATCGCTGTCACGTGGCTGACCTGCGGTATTGGCGGGATCTGGCCGCTGATCGACGGCATCATGATGCTCATGGACAAGGTGCCCGATTCCGAAGGACGCAAACTGCGCGACTAGTCGTTGGCGCCCTTCAGACGGCGGCTTGCACGATCTCGAGGTCCACCTCGTCGACGAGTTCGAACCCGAGGCGCTCGTAGAGGGCGCGCGCCGGGTTGTCGGCGCTGGTGTGCAGGAACGGGGTGTCGCCGCGCGCGACGATGTGCGCGCCGACCGCCCGGATCAACCGTTCCGCCAAGCCGTGTCCGCGTGCGCGCTCGGCGGTGGCCACGGCGCTGATCTCGCCCCACCCCGGTGGTCGCATCCGCTCGCCGGCCATGGCGATGAGCTGCCCGTCGTCGTCGCGGAATCCCAGGTAGCGGCCGAGTTCGATGGTGCGGCGCGCGAAGGGGCCCGGTTGTGCCTGCGCGACCAGCGCCAGCATCTCGTCGACGTCGTCGGGTCCCAGGATGAGCGCTTCATCATCGGGTCGCGTTTCCAGACCCGCACTGCTGTACACGACCAGGTGGAAGGTGCGCAGCAGCGTCCAATCGTCGGGTATCGGTGAGAGCCGTCGGCGCAGGCTCGCCGTTCCGCCCGGTCCGGTCAACGCACGCAGGTCCGCCCAGTCGCTCGCGTCGAGCTCGGGTGGGTGCGCGAAGAACACCGAGACCTCGGGGTCATAGCGGCTGATCCGTCCGCGGTTCTGGGCGAATGGCGCGTGGGCGCCGCGCAGGGAGTCACCGGCTGGGTCGACGAGGAGGATTGCACGCATCAGCTACAGATCCTCACGACTGCTGCGGTTGCAACGGTAGGTGTTGTGAGAATCGGTAGCCGATGTGCCGATCACGCGCTGACGCCGAGCTTGTCAGTGAAGAACGCAATGACACGGTCTAGCGCCTCGCGGGTGGGTTCACCGGGCTCGTCGATCAACTGCTCGGTGACCACCGAGTGCGGAACCGGCAGGAGCGCATCGGGATTCGCCGAGGAACCGGGCAGTTCGATGCCGATGAACGCGTCGCCGAGCTGATCGCGCAGGTACGAGAATCGTTCCGCGGGAACCATCGGATCCCCGTCGAACCGCAAGCCCATGACCTGCAGCCCGGCCGCGCAGCGCGACTTGACGCGTGCGAGATCGTCGTCGGAGATATCGATGTTGCGGGCGTTTCCGACCACCCGCAGTGGCAGCGACGGCTGGGACAATACCGGCGCGATCATGGTGTCGTCGACTGCCATCGCCAGGGCGAAGCCTCCGGTGAGGCACATGCCGATGGCACCGACGCCGGGCCCGCCGCACCGCTCGTGGGCCTCTCGGGCCAGGGCGCGCAACCACGACACAACCGGCGAGGTGCGACCGGTGGCGAGGATGGTGAACTCGCGGCTGACGCAGACCTTGCGCAGCAGACTGCCGACCGCGCGGCCGGTGTCGGCAAAGGTGCCGGGCCGCGCCAGCTTCGCCGGGTCGAGTCCGTCCACGCCGAACAGCGACGGCACGAACACCGTGCAGCCGGCTGCGGCCACGCGCCGGGCGAACGAGGCGACCAGCGGGGTGATACCGGGGATCTCCGCGATCACGATGACGGCCGGCCCGCTGCCCGTCACATAGACGGGGCTGGTCTTGCCGTCGGCGGTGAACTCTTCGACCGTGAAATCGTCGAGGGGGTCGCGGCTCATGCGGTCTCCCCGGCGATGGTGCCGGTCAGGACGTGCTCGACGCGACGGGCCGCACTGCGCGCACCTGCGGCGATGTCGGGGGAATCCGAGGCGACCACGCGTGGATTGACGACGTGTAGGTGCTGCCCTCGTCGGGTCATCTCGAAACCGCCGGCGGCCTCGACGTTGCGTACCCAGTCGCTGTTGCGGCCGTAGCCCAGCACGATCGAGACCTTGTCGCCGTCGACCCAGGCGAGGACCGGGATGCTGTAGCGCGTTCCGGATTTGCGGCCGACGTGTTCGACCATGGCCCAGGGTGCGACGTAGGGCGCCCATCGGCGCTGGATCGGGTTGGTGACGCGCTTGTTGAACCGTGCCAGACCGCGGGGGAGCTTCATGAATTCGCCTTGTCGTCGGGGAGGATGGTGCCGTTGAGGACGTACTCGAATCCGCGGGCCGCAACACGGGCGCCCTTGACGATGTCGGGCGAGTCCGACGGGACGACGCGCGGCCCGACGACGGTGTGCTGCTTGCCCTTGCGGACGATGTCGAATCGACCGGCGGCCTGCACGTTCTTGACCCAATCGGTGCCCGGTCCGTAGGTCAGGACGATCGAGAGCCGGTCGCCCTCGGTCCAGGCGAGTACGGGGATCGAATAGCGTGTGCCGGACTTTCGGCCGATGTGGGACACCATCGCCCACGGCGCGACGTGCGGAGCCCACTGGCGCTGGATCGGATTGGTGACGACCTTGTTGAAGCGCCCGAGCGCATGGGGAAGTCTCATGCTCCCAGTGTGGCCTATCGCACTTCACGTGGCGGAGCTCACCCGGCAATCCCACGGGTGGGGGTGGTCCGCGCACCGCGGCGCTTTCGATCGGCAATACTTGGAGCACCGCGTTCGCGATGAACGGATCAGACCGACGTTGGCACGACGTGCCAGGAGGAGAAGGCAATGGCATTCGGCAACCCGGACTTCGACGTGTTCCAGCTGCCCGAGGAGCATGAGGCGCTGCGCGAGGCCATCCGCGCGCTCTCCGAGAAGGAGATCGCTCCCTACGCCAAGGACGTCGACGAGAAGGCGCGCTTCCCCGAGGAGGCGCGCGCCGCGCTGGTCGCCAACGGCTTCAACGCCATCCATGTCCCCGAGCAGTTCGACGGCCAGGGCGCCGACTCGCTGGCCGCGTGCATCGTGATCGAGGAGGTCGCCCGCGTCGACGTCTCCGCGTCGCTGATCCCGGCGGTCAACAAGCTCGGCACGATGGGCTTGATCCTCTCCGGTGACGACGCGCTCAAGGCCAAGGTGCTGCCGTCGATTGCGTCGGGCGAGGCGATGGCCTCCTATGCACTGTCCGAGCGTGAAGCCGGCTCCGACGCCGCATCGATGAAGACCCGCGCCCGCAAGGACGGCAACACCTGGGTGATCAACGGTTCCAAGTGTTGGATCACCAACGGCGGCAAGTCGAGCTGGTACACGGTCATGGCGGTCACCGACCCCGACAAGGGTGCCAACGGCATCTCGGCGTTCATGGTCCACGAGGACGATCCCGGCTTCACCGTCGGTCCGCTCGAGCACAAGCTCGGCATCAAGGGCAGCCCGACCGCCGAACTGTACTTCGAGAACTGCACGATCCCCGACGACCGCATCATCGGCGACGAGGGCACCGGCTTCAAGACCGCGCTGGCCACGCTCGACCACACGCGTCCGACGATCGGTGCGCAGGCGGTGGGTGTCGCACAGGGCGCCCTCGACGCGGCGATTGCCTACGTCAAGGACCGCAAGCAGTTCGGTAAGACGATCAGCTCGTTCCAGGGTGTGGAGTTCATGATCGCCGACATGGCGATGAAGGTGGAGGCCGCGCGCCTGATGGTGTATTCGGCCGCCTGCCGTGCCGAGCGCGGCGAGGGGAATCTCGGATTCATCAGCTCGGCGTCGAAGTGCTTGGCCTCCGACGTTGCGATGGAGGTCACCACCGATGCCGTCCAGCTGTTCGGCGGCGCCGGTTACACCACCGATTTCCCGGTGGAGCGCATGATGCGCGACGCCAAGATCACCCAGATCTACGAGGGCACCAACCAGATCCAGCGCGTCGTCATGAGCCGCGCGCTGCTGCGCTGACCTAGCGTCGAAGGTCGGTGGGCTCGAGGCGTTGAGCGCGGGACGCGCTCAGCTCGAGCCCATCGAGCCGGATCCACCCGAGCTCGACCCGCTGCCGTTGCCGGGGCCGGGAACGACGCCGGCAACCGGCATCGAACCGTTGACGGCGGACCGGAAGTTGACCATCGCACGGCGCAGGTGATCGTTGCTCGTCACCACGACGACACCGGTGGCGCCTCCGGCGCGCAGCATCGGCGCGACGTTGCGGGCATTCTGGACCGTCGAGCCAGACCGGTTCTCCGTCGCGATGCGCTGTGGTGCGACACCGTGGCGGACCAGCCAGTCCTTCATGGCTGCGGCCTCGCTGCGCCCGGCTCGCCGATTGGTCACGCCGCCGGTGGTGATGATGCCGGTGGTGGGGAACCCGCGGGCGAGCTGAAGTGCCGCGTCGAGGCGGGGGATCAGGACGCCGGGCAGGCTGCCGTTGTTGTTGAGCCGTGCGCCTAGGACGACGATGCGCACGCCGACCGGGTTGACATTCAAGATGACCGGAGCGCGAGGGCTCAATGCCTCGAGCTTGGAGCAGGTCGTGATGACCTGGTAGTTCGGGATGAGGCAGCCCGTGGTGGACAGCAGGCCGTTGTAGAGGACGGGGATATCGGCATCGGCCGACGGCGCGGGTGCGGCGGCGAAGGCTCCGACGACCGCGGCCACGGACATCGAGGCCGCGCTGACTTTTACTCGAAACGACACGATCTACAACATAGCGAAGACCTCGCGGGTATGGCGACGGGTGGTTCACCATTGATGCGTCGGCGTGATCCGATTGTGAACACTCCTGGCATGATCAGCGCCATGTCCGATTCCGTGAACCTCGCCGCGGGCGATCCCGCCCTGTGGACGCTCGGGGTCACCGCCTACGCCGCCGCCATCCTGGTGTGCACCGGAGTAGCGGTCAATGCCGCGGCGCGGGGACGGCGCCGGGCGGCCATCGTGATGGCGGTGACCGTGGTGCTGTTGAGCCTTGCCGGGGTCGTCGTGGCGGTGCTGTCGAGCACGCACTGACCGTGCTCAGCGCAGGGTGGTCGTCGCGCGTTCGGTCTGGGCGCGGGCGGCGATCCGCTCCTCATCGGGATGGGCGACGACGACTAGGCCTGCACCGACGGTCAGGGGACCGATCAGGTTGGCGACGACCGTCTCGGCGTCGTTCCAGGTCCGAGTGGTGAGCACGCGGTCGCCACGGCCGATTCCGGCGGCATCCGCGGCGCCGCGGGCGTCCTCCAGCACCGACGACGGCGACCGATCGCGCAAGGCGGCAGCTGCGTCGGTGCCGGGGGTGAAGTTGTCGCTGTGCACGCGCACCGAGGGGCCGAAGTCCGCGACGCCGACCGGCAGATCGCCCGCGCCCATGCCGAACGGGTCGAGCGAGGCGATGACGAGTTCCTCGGCGTCGGCGTAGTCGTCGAGACGGGCGAGCGAGGTGACCACGACCCGTGCATCCTCGGCGGCCTCACCCGCAAACGCGACCGTCGCCCCGGCCCACCAGGCGCCGAGCAGGATCGCCACCGTCTGCCAGTGTTCGGGGAGGTCGACGATGATCGTGTCGTCGCGCGCCACGCCGAGTTCGTCGCGGAAGTAGTTGGCGGTCTTGGCCGCCCAATTGCCCAGGGTCAGCGCCGACAGCTCGGTCCGCTCGCCGGTCTTGTCGTCGTAGAAGGTCAGCATGGGCCGCGTGGGGTCCGGTGTCGCGGTCAGGATCGCGTCGGTGATCGAAGGCACAGGTGAAGGCTAACGCGTCGTTCGTTCCCCATGGGTGACACAAATCACTAGAATCGTTTCATTATGACGCTTGATGTGACTACCGGACCGCGTTCTGAGCAGCCCGGTTCCGTCGTTCCGCGACGGTACGGCGCCGCACCGCGCCGGGGTCGTCGGATCGGGGCGATGCTGCGCGCTTACTGGCGACTCGATGAGCCCGGCGACGCCGAGCTGGCGCGCATCCGAGCCCGCCTGATGCAGCGTGACGAGCCCGCAGCAGCGCTGGTGGCCGCGATGCGACGGCCCGCGGACGACTCGGATCGGGTCGCGATGGCTGACTTCCACGACGCCCTGGAGCACGGCGCTCCCGACGACGCCTCGCCGGCGTTGCGCGCGTTCTTCGACACGGTCGGCGAGCCGCCGGCCTGGGTCGACCCCGACCTGTGCAACCGGGGGGCTCAGGTCTACCGGCGCCTCGGGCGCAACGCCGTCGACGTCCTGTTGCAGCTCGGCCTGATCGGCGGATACCGGTTCGGCGGCCCCGTCGACCTGTTGGCGCAGACCGGCGGGCTCCGTCCGGCCACAGCGAAACGTCGGCTCGGCGAGACCCAGACGTGGGCTGTCGCGGTCGGCCAACACGACGGGATGCTCCGCGACGGTGAGGGATGGAAGCTGACCGTGCACGTGCGCCTGATGCACGCCCTGGTCAACGACTCCTTCGAGCACAACGGCCGCTGGGACAGCGCCGAGTGGGGGTTGCCGATCAACCAGGCCGACCTGGCCGCCACTTTGAATCTCTTCTCCGGTGCCCTGTTGATGGGGGTCCGGGCGTTGGGGGTGCCGGTGAACCGGGCGGATTCACGCGCGCTGATGCACCTGTGGAAGTACGTGGGCTGGCTGATCGGCGTCGACGAGGACTGGCTGTTTGATGACGAGCGCAGCCAGCACGCGCTGAGTTATGCGGTGCTACTGGTGCAGGCCGACGTCACCGACGCCGGAGGCCGGCTCGCCAATGCACTCGTCGACGTCCAGACCGACCTCGAGTACCGCAGGTTCCCGGCGCTGGCCGGGCGCTACGAGCGCGAGCGGCTGCTGAGCATGCTGGAGGGCTTCCTCGGCCCGCGCGGCATGCGCGATCTGCACCTACCGCAGCGACCGCCCTGGGCCTTCGGGCTGGCGTGGGTCCGCAACGCGATCAGCTACCAGGTGATCGGCCGCACGCCGCTGGGTGGGCCCTACCTGGAATGGCGCGGTCGCAAGGCGCGGGAGGCGGCGATGTACCGGCACTTCGGCGCCGACGCCCCACAGATCGGGAAACTCGCGGTCAGTTGACGCACATCGGGCCGTCGGTGGCCGCGGTGATCGGGGCGCGCGAGGACCCGGCGCGGGCGGCGACGCGGCGTGACGCCTCTCCGGCGCGCTGCACCTCCGGCTGGGGCCCGGTGTCCATGATCGAGCCAGGTCCGTAGTACGTGTTGGTCAACACCACGCGGAGTTGGCGCTGCGGGATGGTCTCGTCGGCCCGGATAGCCACGCCACCCAGGGCTTGTGACAGCTCTTTGGCCGTCGCGTCGTCGGCATTGTGGGCGAAGATGATCGAATCGCGTTCGTTGATCGGCTTCGTGGACGTCTTCCCGGGCCCGAATCCCTTGGCGGTCAGGATGTTCGACACGTTGGCGGCGAGTCCGTCGATGGTGCCCGCGTTGACGACATCGACGGCGTAGGACGCCTTGCCGCCGCTCTTTTTCGCGTCGTCGCCGTTGAGGAGTCGGCCGGTGAACTCGTGGACCGCCTTCGGGTCGACCTTCACGATCGACTGCCCTTCTTCGCTCCACCCCTCCTCGGTGACGATCGGGATCGTTGCGAAGCGGACCTTGCCGCCGGAAAGGTCGCGCAGCTTCTCGGCGAAGGACAGGATGTCCCAGTTGTCGTCGATGACGACCGACCGCGACACCGCCTTCTGCAGCTTGCCCATCGTCTTCGGGTCGGCGAGGACCTTTGCCGACAGCATCTTGGACGCGAGAGAGGCCATGAACACCTGTTGGCGGGTGATGCGGTCGAGGTCGCCGCGGGGGAGGCCGTGACGCTGGCGCACGAAGCTCAGCGCCTTGGGGCCGTTCAGCGTCTGGCGCCCCTTGCGGAACTTGGCGCCCGAGTAGACGTCGCGCACCGGGTTCTTGAGGCACACGTCGACACCGCCGACGGCATTGGTGAGCAGCGCGAACCCGAGGAGACCGACCTCGGCGTAATGGTCGACCTCGACGCCGGTCAGTTGGGCGACGCTGCCGATCAGTGCCTTGCGGCCGGCTTGCGTACCGTCGCGCTCGGCCTTGTCGGGGTTGCCGCCCCGTTCGACCGCCGTGCGCCGGACCTTCTCCTTGGTTGCGCCATAGGCGGCGTTGATCTTGCTCTTCCCGATGCCCGGGACGTCGACGTAGGCGTCGCGCGGGATGGAGATCGCGGTGGCCGACGAGCCGTTGTTCGGGATGCGGATCAGCAGGATGGTGTCGGTGTTGGTCGCGGTCTCGTCGCCGGCGCGCAACCAGCGCAACTCCTTGCTGGTGAGCGGTACGCCCTTGGCGTCGGTGCGCGAGTCGGTGCCGACGAGCAGCAGGTCGACGGCACCGTCGGCGCCGCCGCCGAGGTTCAGGCCGGCCAGTTGCGTGATCGAGTTGGTCACCTCGGTCGTCGAGCGCCACGAATACCCGGCGATCGCCAACGTGGCGACGGAGATCAGGGCGACGACGAGCTGGCCCGTGCGGTGGACTGCCTTGCGGCCGCCGCCTTCGCCGAAGAGGCTGCGACGATCACCGGGCGGAGGCGTAGTGGGCGGCGGAGTCGACGGTGACGGGCTGGTCGGTCGCGTTCGATCCTTGGGCGTCGCCTGCGATGCGGGAGCTGTGCGCCTCGGCGCCTTCGGGCGCGGGTCCTTCGCCGCCGCGTTCGTGGCAACTGGTGGTTGATCCGGGGGCGTCTTCGATGCCGGCCGCTTCTTCGGTTGTGCGGTTTTGACGGGCTGCGCGGGGTGGGGTTCGCGCGTGTGGATCTCGCCGGAGCGGGTGCGGGCCGGACCCTGCTTGCGCCCGGGGACCTGCTGCGGTGCGGGCCGACGGCCGTCGCGCTCTTGGGGGCGCGCCGGGCGACGCGTCGGGCTGGCTTTGTCCACGGCTGGCCGGTCTCCCTTGTGTCTCGAGTGGCAAGTGTTACGAAAGTTCAAGAACCACTCTACTGAGACAAATGGGGATAGAAGGGGAGCGCAACGCCGGACACGGCGGATCGGCCATGATGGGAACCATGCGCGTCTTCGTCACCGGTGCGGCCGGTCAGCTTGGCCGGGCACTGGGATCGACGAGGCCCGACGACGTCGAGTTCGTCGGACTCTCGTCGGCCGACCTCGACATCACCGACCCGGCTGCGGTGGCGGATCTGAGGTGGGCCGGTGGCCGACTCGACCCGTCTGACGTCATCGTGAACTGTGCCGCCTATACGCGGGTCGACGACGCGCAGACCGATGAGGCGGTCGCTGCCGTGGTCAACGCCGACGGCCCGGCCCACCTCGCGGCAGTCACCGCCGCGTCGGGTGCACGTCTGGTCCACCTGTCCACCGACTACGTCTTCGACGGCCCCGCCGCCCCGCGACCCGCCGACCGGACGGCACCGTATGAGCCCGACGACACCGGTGGCGAACCACCGAGCGTGTACGGCCGCACCAAACTCGCCGGTGAACGGCGGGTGCGTGCCGCCGACCCCATGGCGACGATCGTGCGCACCGCCTGGGTCTACACCGGCGGCCCCGACGACAACGATTTCGTCGCCACCATGCGGCGACTGGCGGCGCAGCGCGAGAAGCTCACCGTCGTCGACGACCAGACCGGCTCGCCCACCTACGCGATCGACCTCGCCCGTGGGCTCTGGGAGCTGATCGCGGCCGACGCCGGGCGCGGCACTGTGTTGCATGCGACGAATGCCGGATGGACCACCTGGTGCGGCCTGGCGCAGGCGGTGTTCACCGCCGATGGGCTCGACGCCGATCGTGTCGCGCCGTGCACCACCGCGGATTTCCCCCGACCTGCCCCCCGTCCGGCGTACTCCGTGCTGTCGCCACTGTCGTGGGCGGACGCCGGGTTGAGCCCGCTGCGCGACTGGCGCGATGCGCTGATTGACGCGCTGGTTCGTTAGGCTGTCCGGCGTGACTGATCAGCTCGCCGTCGTGACCGTGACCTACTCGTCGGGCGATTATCTGAAGTCGTTCCTCGACACCCTGGCGCTGGCGACCGGCACCGATCCGCGAGTCGTCATTGCCGACAACGGCTCCAACGACGGTGCGCCGGAGGCGGCCGAGCGGGACTACGAGCGCGTGACGCTGGTCCGCACCGGCGCGAACCTCGGGTACGGCGGCGCCGTGAACCGGGCGGTTGCAGAGATCGATCCGACAGTGGAGTTCATCGTCGTGGCGAACCCGGATGTCGCCTGGGGGTCGGGTTCACTCGACGAACTGCTCGCCGCCGCGAAGCGCTGGCCCCGCGCCGGTTCGCTGGGACCGCTGATCCGCGAGCCCGACGGCTCGGTGTACCCGTCGGCGCGGCGTGTCCCCAAACTCGTGTCGGGCACCGGCCATGCGCTGTTGGGCGCCGTCTGGAAGAACAACCCGTTCACCCGCGCCTATCTCGACGATGAGCGCACCGACGTCGAGCGTGCCGCCGGGTGGTTGTCGGGATCATGCTTGCTGCTCCGTCGCGAGGCATTCGACGCCGTCGGCGGATTCGACTCGCGCTACTTCATGTACATGGAGGACGTCGACCTCGGCGATCGGCTCGGCAAGGCCGGGTGGCAGAACGTGTTCGTGCCCAGCGCAGAGATCCTGCACACCAAGGGACATGCAGCCGGCAAGAATCCCGAGTTGATGCTGCCGGCACACCATGCCAGTGCGTACCGTTTCCAGGCCGACCGCAACCCGGGCGCACTGCGCGCACCGTTGCGCTGGGGCCTGCGAGTCGGTCTGGCACTGCGATCCCGGATCGCCGTGCGTGCAGCGCGCCGGGAACTCGACCGTGCGGCGCAGGCCGAACGGGAACTAGGAGGAGAGTCGTGAGCAACGACGTGCAGGCCGTCATCCTCGTCGGCGGAAAGGGCACACGGTTGCGGCCGCTGACGCTCTCGGCGCCCAAACCGATGCTGCCGACCGCCGGCCAGCCCTTCCTCACGCACCTGCTGTCGCGGATCAAGGCGGCCGGGATCGACGACGTCGTGCTGGGCACGTCGTTCCGAGCCGAGGTGTTCGAGGAGTACTACGGCGACGGTGAGTCGCTGGGCATGAATCTGCGCTATGTCACCGAGATCGAGCCACTCGGAACCGGCGGCGGCATCCGCAACGTGCTCGACGAGCTGACCGCGCCCGACATCCTCGTGTTCAACGGCGACGTGCTCGGCGGCACCGACGTCGGTGAGGTGCTCGCGATGCACCGCTCATCGGGTGCGGACGTGACGATGCACCTGGTCCGCGTTGGGGATCCGCGCGCCTTCGGTTGTGTGCCGACTGACGACAACGGCCGGGTCACCGCGTTCCTCGAGAAGACCCAGGACCCGCCGACCGACCAGATCAACGCGGGCACCTACGTGTTCCGACGCGAGATCATCGAGGCAATCCCGGCGGGCCGCCCGGTGTCGGTGGAGCGCGAGGTCTTCCCCGAACTCCTCTCGCGGGGTCGGCACGTCCAGGGCTACGTCGACCAGTCGTATTGGCGCGACATGGGCACGCCGGAGGACTTCGTGCGCGGTTCGGCCGACCTGGTCCGCGGCATCGCGCCCTCGCCAGCGCTCGGGGACCGACGCGGCGAGTTCCTCGTCCAGGACGGCGCGACGGTGGGTCCCGGCGCGGTCGTGATCGGCGGCACCGTCGTCGGCGCGGGCGCCACGGTCGGCCGACGCGCACGGCTCGACGGTGCAGTGGTGTTCGACGACGCCGTCATCGGTGAAGGTGCGGTGGTTGAGCGCAGCATCATCGGCCGCGGCGCACGCATCGGCTCCCGTGCGCTCGTGCGTGACACGGTGATCGGCGACAACGCCAGGATCGGTGCGGGCTGCGAATTGCTGCGCGGGGCGCGGATCTGGCCGGGGGTGGAGATCCCCGACGGGGGGATCCGCTTCTCCACCGACGTCTAGGACCTCCACAGCGACGTTGCCGCGGTACTCCTAGCCGCTGAACTCCTAGCGCGCCTTCGCCGCGGCGAGGATGCCGGCGCCCAGCGGGATCACGACCGGTAGGAATCGGTCGTCATCGGCGACGATGAGCGCGGCCTCTCGCACGGCATCGGCTACCGGGCCGGTGTGACCCGGGTCCAAAGCGCCCGCATGGTGCAGCACGACAACGCCGCCCGGGCGCAGGATCCGCACCGCGTCGGCGAGGTAACGCGGATGGTCGAGGACCTCGCCGTCGAGGAAGACGAGTTCGTATGACTCGTCGGCCAGTCGGGGAAGTACCTCGATGGGCGAGCCGTTGATCAAGCGGGTGCGCCCGAGAGGGACATCGGCCGCCGCGAACGCCTCGCGAGCGGCCTGCTGGTACTCCGGCTCCGGATCGATCGTCGTGAGCACGCCGTCGTCGGTCATCCCGGCCAGCAGCCACAGACCGGACACGCCGACCCCGGTGCCCACTTCGACGACCGCCTTGGCGCCGGCCACGCGGGCCAGGAGCGCGAGCAGCGCGCCTACCGCGGGCGATGGGGTGGGCGCCCCCAATTCGTCGGCGCGGGCGCGCGCGCTGAGCAGGGCGTCGTCCTCGACGATCGCCGACTCGACGTAGCTGTAGTCAGTCACGCTCAAAAGCGTAGGCCACCTGGGCGCCCGATCCTTAGACAACACTCAGGCCACTCATACGGGCACCACAATTCGGTCGGTAAAGGTAGACGAAAGATCGACTCCGACGGTGACTGTGCGGAATACGCGCTTGACGCCGCAGTGTTGAGTTGGATGACAATCGACCGGTCAAACCGGTCGCCGAGAGGGGACGAGCGCCACCATGATGACCCGGCCCGTCGAGAAGACCCCGGCCTTGCCGGGGCCCGTCGACGACCTCACCGGCACTGCGCGCTTCGACGCCACCGGCGACGTCGCGCTCATGCCGTCGTGGGAGGAGCTGGTCGCCGAGCACGCCGACCGGGTCTATCGCCTCGCCTATCGACTTTCGGGCAACCAGCACGATGCCGAAGACCTCACCCAGGAGACTTTCATCCGGGTGTTCCGCTCGCTCACCAGCTACAAGCCGGGCACGTTCGAGGGATGGCTGCACCGCATCACCACCAACCTGTTCCTCGACATGGTGCGCCGACGCGCGAAGATCCGCATGGAGGCGTTGCCCGAGGATCACGACCGTGTCCCCGGCGACAGCCCCGACCCGCAGCAGATCTACGCCGACGCGAACCTCGACCCCGTACTGCAGGCCGCTCTGGACCGACTTGCGCCGGAATTCCGCGCCGCGGTGGTGCTGTGTGACATCGAAGGGCTGTCGTACGAGGAGATCGCCGCCACCCTCGACGTGAAGATGGGCACTGTGCGCAGTCGGATCCACCGTGGCCGCCAGAGCATTCGTGACTACCTCGTCGCCAATCGCGCCGAGTGTGCCACCGCACGCTGACCACGGATCGGGAACCGCGTCGCACGGGCAATCGTTGTAGCGTCGGATAAGCTGGTCTGAGCAGGTGGCGCAACACGGAGGAGCGGTGGTGGACTTTCTCGATTCGGGTCGGTGGACGCCGACATCGCCGACGGTGCGCCCCAACGCCGACTACCGCAAGCCCGGTACGCTTGGCGGCCGGCCGTTCGCCTCCACCGAACACCTCTCGCCCGAAGCTGTTGCCGCCTACGCCGACGGCGAGCTGGGCGCCACTGCGGTCTCCCGCGCCGACGCCCACCTGAATCTGTGTCCCACCTGCACCGCTGCGGTTGAATCGCAGAAGGCGGCCCGGGCCGCGCTGCGCGCCGATGGAGCCGGCATCACCGCGCCGTTGGGCCTTCTCGGCCAGCTGTCGCAGATTCCCACCAGCGAGTTCGATGTCCAACAATTCGTGTCGCGCGGTGAGGGTTCGCCGCGCCCACGAGGATTCTTCCGACGAGGCCGTTAGTGACCAACGACAATTGGGCCGCCCAGCGCGTGATCCCTCCGCGCGCACCGGTACCCACGGCTCCTCGCCACGCCCCGGTCTCCCCGGCCACCACCGCGGTGTTCGGTCGGCCCGACGGCGTCGACGGCTCATTCGACTCCGAGGCGAGTGCCAAGGCGGCCACGGCCGGGCGCGCCCAGCCGACCGTCGCGGCCCCCGACCCGGTCCTCGCGGAGGCGTTCAGCCGCCCGTCCGGATCGACTGAGACGCTCGCACGCGATCCCGACGCCCGCTACGGCGAGGTCGAGGTGGCGGCCGAGCCCGTCGACCCCTGGCGCGATCCGGCCAGCCCAGCCCATCTGTCGGCCCCCGCCAAGTCGCGTCCCGACGCAGTCGATCCGGTCGACCCCGGCCCGAAGCTCGGAGTGCGCGAGGTGCTCTTGGGCCACCGGATCTCGTGGCAGGCACTGTTGAGCCTGTCGGCGCTCGCGGTAACCATCGGCCTGCTCGGTGCCCTGGTGGGCGCGTTCTTCGCCGGTGACGACAATTCGTCCCGCGGCCAGACGGTCACGCTGCCGGCCGACTCCGGCAAGGGCGGCGATGAACCGCGGTCGATGGTCGCGCGGGTGGTGCGTGCCGTGGAGAAGGCCGTCGTGGCGATCGACGTGCGCACGACGGGCTCCTCGAGCACCGGTTCGGGTGTGATCATCGACAAGGCCGGCTACATCGTCACCAACAACCACGTGGTGGCGATGGCCGCCGAGGACAAGACGGCGACGACCGAGGTCGTGTTCTACGACCGCACCCGGGTCCCGGCTAAAATCGTCGGACGCGACCCGAAGAGCGACCTCGCCGTCGTCAAGGTCGACAACGTCGCAAACATCACCGTCGCCACGTTGGGCGACTCGGACAAGGTGCAGATCGGCGAGAACGTCGTGGCCTTCGGCTCGCCACTCGGGTTGGACCGAACGGTGACCAGTGGAATCGTCAGCGCGGTTAACCGCGCTCTGGCACTGCCGCCGGGAAACGACTCTGACACTGACGCGGTGATCGACGCCATCCAGACCGACGCCGCGATCAACCCCGGCAACTCCGGTGGCCCGCTCGTCGACTCGCAGGCGCGAGTCATCGGCATCAACTCGATGATCCAGACGACCAGCGGCGGCTCGATGGGCCTCGGGTTCGCGATCCCGATCAATCAGGTCCGGCCGATTGCGCAGACGATCATCGCGCACGGCAAGGTGGTCCACCCGTCGATCGGGCTCACCGCCACGTCCGTCCGCAACCAGAAGGTCCTCGGCGCCCGGGTCGCCAACGTGGTCGCCGGGAGCCCGGCCGAGAGAGCACAGATCCGCGAGGGCGACGTGATCACGAAGTTCAACGGCCGGCCGATCGAGTCGTCGGATGAACTGTCGGTGGCGGTCCGCGGTACGAAGATCGGCGAGAAGGTCGATTTCACCTACTGGCGCGACGGACGGACCTTCACCGGCTCGATCGTCCCCGACGGCGACTAGGACATAGACCCGTGTTCGCCAATCTCGGCTGGGGCGAGATTCTGATCCTCATCGCCGCGGGGCTCATCATCCTCGGCCCCGAGCGGTTGCCGGGGGCGATCTCGTCGTCGCTGAGCTGGTTCCGCAAAGCGCGTGACTACGTGACCGGTGCGACGGCCGACCTTCGCAAGGAACTGGGACCGGAGTTCGACGACCTGCGCGAACCGCTACAGCAGCTAAACGAACTGCGATCGACCAGTCCGCGGGCGTTGGTCACCAAGCACCTGCTGGGCGGTGACGACTCGCTGCTGGACCCCAAGACTTACACCGATCTGGCGGATGAGGGCGAGCGGTCCACGCCTGGGACGGCCCAGGATGGGACGGGCCGCGTCGACAGAGGTGACGACGCCGGGGAATCCGCCGATACGACGGCGGGGGAGCGCACCACCGGCGCGCATCACAGTGCCGCTGACTGGGAAGCCACGTAGACCGGACGCGCCCGCAGTCGCCGGGGAGACGACTCAGTTGCGTCGTGCGGTGTCGATGCCCAGGCTCATCCCGGCCAGTCCGCGCCGCTGTACGGCCAGCTTGTCGGCAATCGCGCCCAACGCCGCACCGGCCGGCGACTCGGGCGCCGACAGCACGACGGGCACACCGGCGTCGCCGCCCTCACGCACCGACGTCTCCAACGGTACCTGGCCGAGCAGCGGGACCGTCGCGCCGATCATCCGGCTGAGCCGCTGCGCCACCTGCTCGCCGCCACCTTCGCCGAACGGCGTCATGCGTGACCCGTCGGGCAGTTCGAGCCACGACATGTTCTCCACGACGCCGAGGACCTTCTGCCGCGTCTGCAGTGCGATGGCGCCGGCTCGCTCGGCAACCTCGGCCGCCGCCTGCTGCGGCGTGGTGACGACGAGGATCTCCGCGCCCGGGATGAGTTGGGCGATGGAGATTGCCACGTCGCCGGTACCGGGAGGCAGGTCGAGTAGCAGTACGTCCAGGTCGCCCCAGTAGACGTCGGCGAGGAACTGCTGCAGCGCCCGGTGCAGCATCGGACCGCGCCACGTGACCGGTGTGTTCCCGTCGGTGAACTGTCCGATCGAGATGAACTTCACCCCGTGGGCGATCGGGGGCATGATCATCTGCTCGACCTGGGTCGGCTTGGCGTCGTTGCCCAGCATCCGGGGGACTGAGTGCCCGTAGATATCGGCGTCGAGGACGCCCACTGACAGCCCGCGCCGGGCCAGGGCGGCGGCGAGGTTGACGGTGACGCTCGATTTGCCGACACCGCCCTTGCCGGAGGCGACCGCGTACACGCGGGTCAGTGATCCGGGCTGGGCAAACGGGATGACCGGTTCGGCTCGGTCGCCGCGCAGCTTCTTGCGCAGTGCGGTGCGCTGCTCGTCGTCCATCACGTCGAGGCGCACGTCGATGGCGCCCACGCCGGGCACATCGGCAAGTGCCCGCTGCACCCGCTCGCTGATCTCGTTGCGCATCGGACAGCCCGACGTCGTCAGGTAAACGACGACCTCGACGGCGCCGGCGGCGCCGATGGAAATCGACTTGACCATGCCGAGATCGGTGATGGGTTTGCCGATCTCGGGGTCGTCGACTTTGCTCAGCGCGGCCCGGATGGCGGCTTCAGATGGGGCTGTGGCGTTCATCGGGATTCAGCTTAGTCGCGCCCGGCGAAGCCGTTTCCGACGGTCAGCGAAGAGGTGCCGTGCGCGCCGACGACGGCGCTGCCCCACCGGGCTTGGCGGCCGCACCGGGCTTGGTGGCAGTGCCGGGTTTCGGGGCGCCGGGCTTGGGGGCGCCGGGCTTCGGGGCCTGACCCGCCTTCGGCTGCTGGTCCGCCCCGGCGGGCGGCTTCGGCGCAGCCGGAGCGCGCTTGGGACCGCCGAGCTCAGGTGGCAAGCACACGATGAAGCAGTTTTCCTTCTTCTGCTTCGGTTGGCCGCCGGGCTGCTCGGTCTTGGGCTCGGCCCCGGGCGCATTCGCATCGCCAGGCTTGTCGTCGCCGGGCTTCTTGGGGTCCTTCTTGTTCTTGTCTTTGTCCTTGTCCTTCTCGGCGTCGACCGGCGTCGCGTGCATGTCGGGGATGCCCTGGGTGGGCATCACACCGGTCGAGTACGCGCCGGCCCAGGCCAGGACGTTGGTGACATAGGCCATCGAGTGGTTGTAGCGGAACACTGCGGCGACCGCGTTGTTGCCGGCCATGATGTCGTTGACCCCGGCGCACAGGTAGCGGCCCGCGGAGTACGTGGCGTCGAAGACGTTCTGCGGATCGGCCTTGCCGTCACCGTTCGCGTCGGATCCCCACGAAGCCCAGGTGCTGGGGATGAACTGCATCGGGCCCATGGCCCGTGCGCCGTTGCCCTGCGCATCGAGGATGACGGCGTTGCCCGCCAGCGTCCCGTCGAGGGAGGGGCCCAGGATCGCCGAACGCGTGTTTCCGTACTCGTCGACGTTGCCGTTGCCCGCGTGGCCGGATTCGATTCGACCGATGCCTGCGAGCAGGAACCACGGCAGTTTGCAATTGGGCGTCTCCGCGCCGACCCGGGTCGCCGCCAGCTTGTAGGCCTGCAGCACGACCCCGGGGATGCCGAGCGGACCCGACGGGATGCCCGCCGCGATCCGGAACTGGGGAGCGATCATCGGGTTGCCGACTGGCTTGGGCGGTGCGAACCAGGCGGCCGTGTTGTATTCAGCGGGCGCGATGCCCACCACCTGCGTAACGCTGGCCGCCTCGTCGGCAACGGGAGTCCCGCTCTGGCCGAGGATCGTGCTCGACGAGGCCGAGCCCAGCACCATCGCCCCCAGGACGGTCGTGCCCACGCCCGCGGTCAGCACGCGGCCGACGGCACGGCGCGGGCGCGTCGGCCCTTGCGCGCGTCGCCAAAACGCGATGCCACTCATGTGAAACCTCACCCCGTTGTGACCGCCGGTCCCCGAACCGGCGAGTGTCCCATATCACCTGACAGCATAGCGAAACCCCGAAACCCGATACTCGGGAACCCTCGATTCTGATCACACTGGTGATCACGAGCCTCAGTCGTGTGCCTCGTCGTCGCGCTGCGCCAGCCGTTCGACGAGATCGTCGAGGAGGTCATCGAGCTCTTTGCGAAGGTAGTCGCGAGTGACCGTGTCGCCGACTGCGAGTCGGACCGCGGCGAGTTCGCGGGCGAGGAACTCGGTGTCGGCCTTGGTCTCGGCGGACCGTCGGCGGTCTTCCTCCAGGGCGACCCGGTCACGGTTCTCCTGGCGGTTCTGGGCCAGCAGGATCAGCGGCGCCGCGTAGGCGGCCTGGGTCGAGAAGGCCAGGTTGAGCAGGATGAACGGATACGGGTCCCAGTGGTGGATGAAGCTGAGCAAGTTCAGCACGATCCACACGACGACGATGACCGTCTGGATCGCCAGGTACCGTCCGGTGCCCAGGAACCGGGCCAGCCGTTCGCTGTACACGCCGACGACGTCGGCATCCATCGTGAAGACCGGTGGACGCCGCCGATCCGACGGCTGATCGAGCCGTCGCCCGCCCTTGCGAGTGCTCATCGGTCTCCTCCTGCCGCCAGATCGAGCGGAGCCTGCGATTCCGGCTCCGTCTCGCGCCAGTCGTCGGGCAGGATCTCGTCGAGGAGGTCGTCGACGGCCACCGCGCCCAACAGGTGTCCGTCCTCGTCCACGACGGGGCCGCACACGAGGTTGTAGGTGGCGAAATAGCGGGTCACGGTCTCGACCGAGTCCTCTGGGCGCAGGTGGCCCAGATCGGTATCCAGCAGGTCGCCGACGAGGGTGGCCGGTGGGTTGCGCAGCAGCACCTGCAGGTGCGCGCAACCGAGGTACTTGCCGGTCGGCGTCTGGGTGGGCGGCCGGACGACGAACAGGATGCTCGCCGCGGCGGGGGTGACCTTCGGGTCGCGTGCCCGGGCCAACGCCTCGGAGACGGTCGTCGCGGCGGTGACGACGAGCGGCTCAGGGGTCATCATGCCGCCGGCAGTGTCGGGGGAGTGCGTCAACAGTCGCCGCACCGGCTCGGATTCCTCGGGGTCCATCAGCGACAGCAACCGCTCGGCCTCGCCGGGTGCCATTTCGCCGACGAGGTCGGCGACGTCGTCGGGCTCCATGGCGCCGAGCACGTTGCGGGCGCGGCCGGTGCCCATCACGGCGATCAGTGACTGCGCATCGTCGCTGGGTAGCTCTTCGAGGATGTCGGCGAGCCGCTCGGTGTGCAGCGCCGCGGCGATCTCCTCGCGGCGCTTGGGTGGCAGTTCGCGCAGCACGTTGGCGGCGTCGGCCGCGCGCATCCCGTCGAGTTGGAGTAGGACCGCCGCGACCGCCTGCCCGGGCAGGTTGAGCGAGGTCTGGGTCAACCCCCGCACATGACCCCACTCGACGACGTGGATTTCGCCGCGGCGGCCCAACCGCAGGCGATTGGCGCGCACGGCCACGCGCGTCACCAACCAGTCGCGCGTCCGGCCCCGCTCGATCCCGAGGTCGACAACGGTGAGGTCCTCGTCGTGTAACTGGGCCAGATCAGGATCGGTGACGCGCACCGAGGTGTCGAGAACCTGCCCGACGGCCAGCGCCTCACCCGGGCGCAGATGCATCCGGCGAAGGCTCACCGTTCCGGTGGACAGTGTGACCTTGTGCGGGTCGATGGCGGTCACCCGGAGGATGGGGACGAAGATCCGGCGTCGCGTCGTCAGCTCGACGGCGAGTCCGAGCACCCGCGGCGGCAACCCGGACAGGCGGATCGAGATCACGACATCACGGACGCGCCCGATCGATTCGCCGTCGGGGCCAAGAACGGCGAGTCCTACTAGTCTTGCCACAAAGACCTTGCTCACCGACATACGTGCCAGCGTAATGGCCCGGTGGGCAAACGCATCGAAGGGTTAAGCCATGCAGCCCCAACAATCCGGTCGGGGGACTCCCGGCCTGCCGACGCCGCCATCGGGATGGCCGATCGGCTCCTATCCGACCTACGCACAGGCGCAGAAGGCCGTCGACTACCTGTCCGACAACAGCTTCCCGGTGCAGAACGTCACGATCGTTGGCGTCGACCTGATGCAGGTCGAGCGCGTCACCGGACGGCTGACGTGGGGCCGTGTCATCCTGCAGGGCATCGCCGGAGGTGCCATGCTGGGTCTGTTCATCGGCATGCTGGCGTCGTTCGTCGTGACTCCGGCGCAGACCGCGCTGCTGATGGGCGTCGCGGGCGGCATCGTCTTCGGCGTCGTGTCATCGGCGATCCCGTACGCGATGATGCGCGGACAGCGCGACTTCGCGTCGACGATGCAACTGGTGGCCGGGCGTTACGACGTGCTGTGTGATCCGACCACCGCCGAACGCGGCCGGGATATGCTGGCGCAGCTGTCCCTGTGAGCACCTGTCCCGGCTGAGGAGGACCCGACGGTGGTAGTGCGCCGAGCCGCGCTGGCGGCCGTGCTCGCGATGAGTGCACCCCTGGCCGTGGCCTGCGCGAACAGCGTGGCTCCCGACGTCGTCACCGCCTATGTGCCCGGCAACGACGCCGCTGCGATCGAAGCGGTCGCGGCGCAGTGCGCCGACGGGTACCGGGTCTCGGTGGTGCGCCTGCCGAAGGACGCCGACGGCCAGCGCCTGCAACTCGCCCGCCGCCTCGCCGGCGGGGACTCCGGCGTCGACGTGTTCGCCATGGACGTCACGTGGACCGCGGAGTTCGCCGAGGCGGGGTGGGCGCGACCGGTGCCCGACGACCTCGCTGCGCCGCTGGGCCAATCGGTCCTGGGTGGTCCGCTGGCGACGGCGACGTGGCGCCGCCCCGACGACGCCGCGCCGCGCCTCTACGCGGTGCCGACCTGGGCCAACACGCAGTTGCTCTGGTACCGACCCGACCTGCTGCGCCGCTATGTCAAGCGCTCGACACCGCCGGCGACGTGGGACGAGTTGCTGGCCGACAACGAGGTGATCCGCAAGGCCGTGATCGCGGAGAACGCGGCGCTGCCGGCGGCGCAACGCAAGACGGTGCCGAGCTACATCATGGTGCAGGGGGCCCAGTACGAAGGCCTCGTCGTGTGGTTCAACTCAGTGCTGGCCAGCGCGGGTGGCTCGGTACTCGACCCCGACGATCCGTCGAAGGTCACGCTGACCGACACGCCCGAGCACCGTGCGGCGACGGTCCGCGCGCTGAACGTGCTCAAGGCCGTAGCGACCGCCCCGGGCGCCGATCCGTCACTGTCCAATAACACCGAGGACCCCTCGCGCTTGGGCATGGAGCGGGGGCAGGCGACGTTCGAGCTGAACTGGCCCTACGTCTACTCGTCGATGCGCTCCAACGCCGCCACCGGTACCGACGAGAACCAGCAGGTCCCGTTCTTCCCGGAGATGCGGCAGTTCGCCGGCCTGTTCGCCGAGGATGCGCCGACGCCGAACGCTGTCGAGCTCGCCAAAGCCAACCGGGTGCTCGCCAAACGATTCGCCTACGCGCCGTACCCCGGTGTCGAGGCTGCACTGCCGGCCCGCTCGACGCTGGGCGGGTTGAACCTGGCAGTCTCGTCGCGGTCGCACAAGGCCGACCGCGCATGGCGTGCGGTGCGCTGCCTGACCAGCGTCGACGCCCAGCGGCAGTACGCGTTGAAGGCGTCGATGGCGCCGACCGCCAAGGCGCTCTACGACGAGCCGGAGCTTCGCTCGGCTTTCCCGATGGCCGATCTGCTGCGCCTGCAGTTCAGCGACGAGCACGCCACGTCGCGCCCGGCGACGCCGGTCTACTCGACGCTGTCGACGATGCTCGCGGCGAAGCTGCACCCCGTCGGGTCGTGGGACCCGGCGAAGCTCGCTGACGAACTCGCCGCGACCGCGCGCAAGGCGCTCGACGGTGAAGGGCTGGTCCCGTGAGCGGCGCCGCGGGCGATCGTCGCCTCGCCTACCTCCTCATCACCCCGGCCGTGCTGCTGATGGCGCTGGTCACCGCGTACCCGATCGTCTACTCGGTGTGGCTGTCGCTCAACCGTGTCTCGTTGACCGAGCCGGGCCGCACCGAATTCGTCGGCCTGGGCAACTACGGAGCGGTCCTGTCCGACGGCTACTGGTGGAGCGCACTGGGGGTGACGCTGCTGATCACGGTCGTCTCGGTGGCCATCGAGCTCGTGCTGGGCATGGCGATCGCGCTGGTCATGCACCGGACCATCGTCGGCCGTGGGACGGTCCGCACCATGGTGCTGCTGCCGTACGGCGTCGTCACCGTCGTCGCCGCGATGTCCTGGTACTACGCGTGGACGCCGGACACCGGCTACCTGGCCAATCTCCTGCCCGACGGGTCGGCGCCGCTGACCCATCAGCTCCCGTCGCTGGCGATCATCGTGCTCGCCGAGGTGTGGAAGACGACGCCGTTCATGGCGCTGTTGCTCCTGGCCGGCCTCGCCCTGGTCCCCGACGATCTGCTGCGCGCCGCCCAGGTCGACGGCGCGGGGGCGTGGACCCGGTTGTGGCGGATCATCATTCCGCTGATGAAGCCGGCGATCCTCGTCGCACTGCTGTTCCGCACACTTGACGCCTTCCGCATCTTCGACAACATCTACGTGCTGACGAAGGGCGCGGGCGGCACCGGCTCGGTGTCCATCCTGGGCTACGACAACCTGTTCAAGGCGTTCAACCTGGGTACCGGCTCGGCGATCAGCGTCCTCGTCTTCCTGTGTGTCGCGCTGATCGCAGCCCTGTTCATCAAGGGCTTCGGGACGTCGGCGCCCGGTGCGCGTGACGAGGGGCGGTGACGGGGATGGACAAGCGCAAACTCGGCTGGTCGGCGATCAACCTGTTGGTCATCCTCTATGCCCTGATCCCGCTGCTGTGGATCCTGAGCCTGTCGTTCAAGTCCAACCCGACTGACGGCAAACTGTTGCCGGCCGACCCGACCCTGAACAATTATCGCGAGGCCTTCGCCTACCGCGGCTTCACCAGCGCGCTGGTCAACTCGGTCGGCGTCGGCCTCATCACGACGGTGATCGCCGTGGTCATCGGCACCATGGCCGCCTACGCGATCGCTCGGCTGGACTTCCGCGGCAAGAAGGCGCTCGTCGGCGCAACGCTGCTGATCGCGATGTTCCCGCAGATCTCCCTGGTCACGCCGCTGTTCAACATCGAGCGGCGCCTCGGGCTGTTCGACACGTGGCCGGGCCTGATCCTGCCCTACATCACGTTCGCCCTGCCGTTGGCCGTGTACACGCTCTCAGCGTTCTTCCGGGAGATTCCATGGGACTTGGAGAAGGCTGCCAAGCTAGACGGTGCCACCAGCGCACAGGCCTTCCGCCGGGTCATCGTGCCCCTGGCCGCGCCGGGTGTGGTCACCGCAGCGATCCTGGTGTTCATCTTCTCGTGGAACGAGCTGCTACTCGCCTTGTCCTTGACGTCGAGTGATCGGGCGATCACCGCGCCGGTGGCGATCACCAATTTTACCGGCGTCTCGGAGTTCACCGAGCCGACCGGTCAGATCGCTGCCGCGGCCGTGGTGATCACCATCCCGATCATCGTCTTCGTCCTCATCTTCCAACGTCGAATCGTCGCCGGGCTGACCTCCGGCGCGGTGAAGGGGTAGCCCCATGGCCGAAATCGTCGCCGACGGCATCAGCAAGCGGTATCCCGACGGATCAGTGGCCGTTGCGGAATTGGACCTGCACATCGCCGACGGGGAGTTCCTCATCCTCGTCGGTCCATCTGGGTGCGGGAAGTCGACGACGCTGAACATGATCGCGGGCCTGGAGGACATCACCTCCGGTGAACTGCGCATCGACGGCGTGCGGGTCAACGAGACTGCGCCGCGCGACCGCGATATCGCGATGGTGTTCCAGAACTACGCGCTGTACCCGCACATGACGGTCCGGCGCAATATCGAGTTCCCGTTGTCGCTGGCGCGGCCGAAGCTGCCGCGCGAGGAGATCGACGCCAAGGTCGCGCAGGTGTCGGCCATCCTCGGGCTCGACGATTACCTCGACCGCAAGCCCGCACAGCTGTCGGGCGGGCAGCGCCAGCGCGTGGCGATGGGCCGGGCGATCGTGCGCTCGCCCAAGGCCTTCCTCATGGACGAGCCGCTGAGCAACCTCGACGCCAAGCTGCGCGGTGCGATGCGCGTGGAGATCGCCCGGCTGCAGGCGAGGCTGGGCACGACGACGGTGTACGTGACCCACGACCAGACCGAGGCGATGACGCTGGGCGATCGGGTCGTCGTGATGCGCGAGGGCTACGTTCAGCAGATCGGGACACCCGACGATCTGTACAACAACCCGGCCAACCTCTTCGTCGCGGGCTTCATCGGGAGCCCGGCGATGAACCTGCTGCCGGGCCGACTCGTCCCCGGCGGGGTGCAGACTGATCTCGGAGTCGTGGCCCTGCCGAACGGGGCTCATGTCGAGGCCAATGCGACGGCGGTGCGCAGCGACGGTTCGGTCGTCCTCGGCGTCCGTCCAGAGCACCTGCACGACGCGGCGATGGTGTCGGTCCGGTCCACCGGAGCGCAGGAGGTCGTCGCGGTCGTCGACGTCCTCGAATCGCTGGGCTCGGACAACTACGCCCACCTGCAGGCCCCCGGCGGCGAGATCGTGGCGCGGCTGTCGCCGCAGTCGCAGATCCGCCGCGGCGACCGGGCCACGCTCGTGTTCGACGCCGACAAGGTCGCCGTATTCGACGCGAAGACCGGCGTCAATCTGTCGCGGTGAGCGGCGGCTGGAACCCGGACCTGCTGAGCCAGCACCTCCAGCGCGAGCTCGGCGCGGTGCCGCAGCGGGCATCGGTGACCTTCCTGGGCGCCGAGCCGATCGACGTGCTGCGGTTCGCCGACGTCGACGCGGGGTGCCTGACCTACGTCACCGCGGGCGCGTCGAGGCACCCGATGGCCGACCCGGCCGACCTCAACCCCGATCCGGTCCGGGGCCCGCGCGCCGAGGTGGTCATGCGGCTGACACCGCCCGGGGAGGCGGGACTGCGCAATCTGCACAAGGCGTTGGCGATGATCGCCGCTGCGCCGATGGTGGAGGGCCTCGTGCTGGGGCCCGATGCCCTCGTCGACCTCGGTGCCCCGCTGTGGGACGGCGCACCGTTCACCGCGGTGCTGTTGGCGCAGGACGAGTTGGCACCGCTCGAACTATCTGCCCCCGCCGAGGCGATCCGCTTCCTGCGCGCGGTACCGGTCACCGCGAACGAGGCGGCATGGGTTCGCCTCAAAGGTGCCCAGGCGTTGCGCGAGGCGTGGGCCGAGGCCGGAATCGACCCGGCCGACCCGGCGCGTGTGGCGGCGACCCTGCGCTGAACCCATCGCGGTTTCGCCAGTGCTGCGCCAGTCCGGCGATTGGCAGCATGGTGGTGAGACACCGGGGCTGTATCGCTGCGGGGAAGCGGAGGAGTGATGACAGGAACGATTTCGGTGCCGGTTGGGACGAGTCCCAGTGGCAGGCGTTCGTATAGTAGGG